>Ga0208297_1000259_pt1 | contig 130869 bp, 134 predicted proteins | sample LMS_cellobiose_e_FD_187367 | JGI IMG/M metagenome (GOLD analysis project Ga0208297, IMG submission 187367) | Rumen-fistulated moose microbial communities from Alaska, USA - LMS_cellobiose_enrichment (SPAdes) (version 2) | ecosystem: Host-associated > Mammals > Digestive system > Stomach >...
GCGGATCGAGCTGCAGTTCAAGGCAGAAAACCGCAGGTTACCTGGAGGGTAATCAAGGTTTTCTAACGCAGAAATGCTGCTTGAGACGCCGAAAATGCGCCTCGGGGATTTTAGAAACACACTCTAGCAGAGCGGACCAGTAACAGTACAGCTTCAGCGTACTAGAATATATCATCACACGGTGGCAGTGATGCCGCCTCAGCCTGTTGAATAACCCCGCTTTTCACCCCAAAGAGAAGCGGGGGTTATTCTTGTAAAATCACCAAATATCCACATAGAATAAAGGCGTAAGCTGAATTCAAAAACATTGTCCGTCTGTACACATTCATTCTTTATGCCACGCTTTCCATACCATGCTACAACTTTTTTAAGAAAATCTGCCGAGGAATAGGTGCTTTGCTCTTCATATGCCCCTAAATACCTCGGCCGTGTGGATTATTGAGCGCTTACGCCTGTTCCTTACATATACGGTTACGCGAAAACGATCACCAGGTCGATTGCCCAGCGTAAAGCGTCCAGGCTTCCATCACCTCATCCGGCGAGGCGGTTCCGGTGACGCCGAGCTTTTTGACGGTCACGGCGGCGCACAGCGTGGCGACCTGCGCAGCCTGAACGGGCGCCGCCCCCGCGGCCAGCGCCATGGCCAGCCCCGCCAGGAAGGTGTCGCCTGCGCCGCAGAAGTCGATGGGCGGCTCCACCGGGCAGGCGGGCACGCACAGAACCTCGCCGCCGTCCGTCACGAAGCAGCCCTGATTTCCCAGCGTTACCAGCGTGAGACGCTGGTTATTCTTTTGTATGGCCGCCGCCAGCGCCGCGAGGTCGTCAAGGGTTTCCTCGTCGCCCTTGCCGAACGCCCGCGCGGCCTCTACCTCGTTGGGCTTCACGATCGCATGGTGATAGTCCGCGATGTGCTCCCGGCTGTCCACAATCACCGTCTTGCCCGCCTCGCCAAGCCGGCTGATTGCCTCCCGTACGCGGGGCGTGACGCACCCGAAGCGCAGCTGGTCGCATGCGCAGATCACGTCTGCCTCCCGGGCCGCCCGTTCCAGCGCCGCGACGATTTTTGCCTCGCAGGCGTCGGGCAGAAGCTCGCGGCTCTCGAAATCGAGGCGGGGGTCTTCGTAGACCACGTCCGATATGCCCCGGCGCAGGGGCTTTATGTAGGCGTTGGTCATGCGCCCCGGCTCCCGGACGATAAGACCTACGTCTATGCCGCGTGCCGAGAGCGCCTCCATCAGCAGCGCGCCGCGCCAGTCGTCTCCAACGACGCCGACAGTCATAAGGCGCTTCGGCTTCAGCGCGACGATGTTACAGGCCGCGTTGCCCGCACCGCCGGGCGAATACCGCTCCGTCACGATGGGCAGCGGGTGGTGCGGCGTCTCGCGGGAGAGTTCGCTCAGCCGCATGTCCGCTTCCCAGTACATATCCAGACACAGGTCGCCGATCAGCGCCACGCGGGCGCTGTCCATGCCGCGCAGGATGTCCTCCAGCGCGACGCGGGTCAGAGGTGCGTCCCAAAGCTTATACATGAAATCATCCCTTTGTCAGCTTGTCGTACAGGTTAGGGATCGTGGCCTGGTGGTCGCCCGTGAAGTGCCAGCCCTTGCCGCCCCGGCTCACCGGGCGGTTGACGATGTTCTTGCGCGGGCGGTAGTAGTAGTGCGGGTCGTCGTAGCCGATCTTGCGGCGGTAGTCACCCAGCTCGATCAGATCGAAATTGGCGGTGATAATGTCGTAGGTGGGGAAGCCGAGATTGCGCGAGATGGACAGCGCCTTCAAAAACACCTCCGGACCGGTCACGGCGCTGCCGAAGTTCATGTAGACGCCCTGGTCCATGTGCGCCACGGAATAGCACATCTTGTGGAAGTCCACGCCGCTGGCCGCGCCGAGGGCGGCGAAGTCCACGCTGGGATGCTGGTGGATGATGTCCGTGCCCATGGTCACGTGATAGGAGGCAGGGATATCCAGCTTCCATGCCTGATAGAACACGCAGTCGTCCCTGTAGGGGAAGCGTGCGGGATGGGCGTCCACGTAGCGGGCCAGCGCCTCGCCGTAGCCCACACCCTGCGCCGCACCCATCTGAATCGCCTCGTTCATCCACGCGCCGGTCTGCTCCCACATGCCGAAGGAGCCGTCCTCGATGGCGGTGGGCACGTCCTCCGAGGTGCCGCCCAGGCAGGCCAACTCGAAATCGTGGATGCTGCACGCGCCGTTGCCCGCGATGTGAGTAATGAAGCCCTCGCGCATCAGCGCGATGAGATACGGCCCGAGGCCGCACTTGATGACGTGCGCGCCCATGGAAAGGATCACCTCATGCCCGCCCGCCCGGGCCTTTTTAACGCACGAAACCAGCTCGTCGAAGCCCTCGCCGTTCCACGCGGGCGTCCGGTATTCCCCCGGGCGCTTGAGGTTGTCGATGCGCACCAGGTTCACCCGATTCTCAGCCGGATAGGTGGTGATGCCATCGAAGGACAACTGCATGCTTCTGCGATTCATGTTGAACCCCTTTCTCACATCAGGCCCAGGAAGCGCATGAGCGCCTCCCGCTCCGTGAAATCCCCCACGATGACGTCCGCCCCGGCGCGGATGAGCCGCTCGCGCTTGACGGGGTTCACCCCCCGCCGGGCAGCCTCGTCGCTGGCCAGACCGATGGTTCGCGCCCCCGATTCCCGGCCCAGCCGAATCTCCACTTTGCCGTCCCCGATCACGGCGAACTCGCCGCCCGAGAGTCCTCCCTCCCGCATGAGCCGGGCGATGACCTGCTCCTTCGAGCAGCCGACACTGCCCGGCGGTGAGCCCGCGATGAAATCGAAGTACGGCGCAAGGCCCAGTGCCGCGGCTTCGTTCTTCACGTCCAGGTCGTCCGTGCCGCTGGCCACGTAGAGCCGCACACCCCTGTCCTTCAGCACCCGCAGGAACGCCTCGCCGCCCGCCATGAGATATTCGTCCTGCGGCGTCTCGCTCGACTGCAGCGCCCGCAGGCGTTCGTTCACCCGCGCCATCAGGCGACGGTTATACTCAGCCTTATACCACCATGGGTCTTCTGGCGCGCCGGGGTTCAGGCCCTTCTTCTTCACGGTTTCGGCCAGCCACTGCATCTGCAGGATGGTCTGAATGCCTGTGGATTCGTCGATGTAGGCGTCTACCTCCCGCTCCAGCGCCGCGTCCCAGCCGCCGCCGGAGATCATTTCCAGCATGAGCGGCTTCATGACGCTTTCCCATCCGTAGCGCAGCGTGGAGAGCGTGCCGTCGAAGTCGAACAGCACCGCGCGGACGGGCGCGGAACAGTCCGCGATGTTACAGATTTCCATGAATGATAAGCAGCCCTTTCAGCATATATATAGTAATGATCCATCAGCAGGGTATGGATCGGCGATCCCAAGGCGCGCGGTCGACGTCGGGACGGCATGACGCGACGCCTGACCATCTTCGCCACATCTTTAGTATACTACACTTTGTGCCGTCGCGCAAACACAAGTCCCGCGTTCTGTTCATGGCGCGCCTGCGCGACGGAACGCCGAATCAGAAACGCGCTCTGGACAGGCACGTCTTGCCGCGAGGTTCGTTATCGGAAAAGGCGCGAATGAACGGCAAAGGGACGCCTGTCCGCAGGCCACCGGGAGGGGTACCTGCGGACATGTTTTGTGATGCGGATCTGAAACGCTGTGTTCGTCCTGAATGGATAAACCGGAGAAAATCGGGCTTCCGGGAAACGGCGGTCGATGCCGGCGTCTTATTCTTCCGCTCCGACAGGCTTATCAATGCCCACCCCGCTGACGATTTGAGCGTTTTTGACGGCCAGGGGACGATTTCCGTCGCGGCCGTAGACGCCGACGATCACTGTGCAGCCTTCCGGCAAGGTGAAGACGGATTTGATCCCCGCGACCGTAATGGGCGTCCAGTCGCCGGCCTCCGTCTGATAATAGACGGAGCCGGCCAAGCCGTTGAACTCGATCTTGAGCGTCGCGAACTTATAGCCCTCGTCCGACTGATATTATTATACACAAACATTCCATTGACCGCTTCGGTCAGGTATTTCTCCGCCGCTCCTATGCTTGCGTCCTGCTGCTCAGACAGCGCTTCAATTTTTCTCTTGAGTTTTTCCAGCGTTTCAGTTATTATTGTCATGGGATCAACCTCTTCTGTCTGGTCTTGGTTTCGCAGCTTTTACTTTACAGGATGTTGATCCTTTTCATACACTTATTTTATTCCGTGTCAGTATGTTTTCGACGGCGCGGAGGGCTGTGCTATCGGAATCACTGTGAAGGAACAGACAGGAGGTACAAGATATGTCAGTTCAGAAAGATAAAGTCAGGATTGCGTTTATCGGCTGCGGTCGGTTTTCCCCATTTTTTATTCCGCTGTTCAAGGCGCATCCCGACGTGGAAAAGATCTGGGTATGCGATCTGAAGCGGGAACGTGCTGAGGATTTTTCCAAGAGATTTGAGGTCGACATCATCGATAGCTTTGAGGAATCGCTTGACTCCGATCAAGTCAATGCCGTTGCGATTTTCACTCAGCGCTTTGCGCACGGCCCGATGGTCATCAAGGCGCTGAAGGCGGGCAAGCACGTCTACAGCGCGGTTCCGTGCGCCATCAGCATTGACGAAATCCGTGAGATCGAGCAGCTGGTGCGCTCGACCCGGCTCACCTACTCCATGGGCGAGACCGGCTTCTACCGCGGCCCTGCTGTTTTCTGCCGCGAGGAATACGCCAAGGGCACCTTCGGCAAGTTCACCTACGGCGAGGCGCACTACAACCATGATATCCGTAACATGGAGGCCAGCTTCCGCAGCTCCGGCGGCGAGGAGTGGAGAAAGTATGCGGGCATTCCGCCCATGTATTACCCGACGCATTCCACCTCCATGGTGCTCAGCGCTATGCCCGGTGTCTATGCTAAAAAGGTGGTGGCCCTGGGCTATGCAGGCAGCCCCAGAACCGATATCTATGGAAGAGACGGCCAGAACCTGTATGACAATCCCTTTGCCAACACCACCATGCTGCTGGAACTGTCCAACGGCGGCCTCGCGCGCATCAGCGAGAACCGTTGCCTGGGCTGGACTGCGCCGGAGACTTACATTTCCCAGTTCTACGGCACCAACGGCGGCTACGAATTCTCAGTGGCCCGACACAGTCTGGCCACGTGGAACCCGGAGAATCCGAACAAGGTGATCATGAAGGACGTCACTCGGCTGCTGCAGCCCACGGAGGTATATGAGAGCATCTCGACCGACTACGAAGCGGCCATCCAGAAAATTGCCGAAGGCGCTGGTTTCTGGAGCTCCTGCCCCGTCCAGCCGGTAGAGCGCCTGCCCGAGGCATTCCGCGCCATGGAGAACGGACATAACGGCACCCATCATTTCCTGGTAGACGACTTCTGCCGTGCATTTATGACCGGAAAGCTCTCTCCCACCAACATCTGGCAGGTAGCCCGCTGGAATATCCCCGGCCTGATGGCGCATCAGTCGGCCATGGAGGGCGGCAAGGTGATGGATGTGATCGATCTGGGCGAACCGCCGGCAGACTGGGAAGTGCTGGACTGGAAGAAATATCATACCGAAAGCAATGCGGAAGACGCGGCACGGCAGAAAGGAAATAGGCAGCGATGAAACTGTTTCTTTTCCCCGACCTGACAATTGGCAGTGAAAGCAAAGGACCTCGAATGATCGGCAAGTATATTCTAGAGTGTGTTTCTAAATCCAAGAGGATGCAGTTTCGAGCGGATCGAGCTGCAGTTCAAGGCAGAAAACCGCAGGTTACCTGGAGGGTAATCAAGGTTTTCTAACGCAGAAATACTGCTTGAGACGCCGAAAATGCGCCTCGGGGATTTTAGAAACACACTCTAACACCAGTCTGCTGCGAAAAACGTATTTGAAGAACCATCGTCCGGCGCAGTATCAGGAGCTGCTTTTGAGCGGCAAACTGACTGACTATTTGGCAGATATCGACGAAGCTGCAACAGACCGATTCATTCAGTTGACGGACCAGCTGGCGAAAGCGCAGGGCATCACCGAAGCATTGAAGGCGGAGAACATGCTGCTTTGGATTCAGCGGATGAACGCTGTGAGGGAGCAGGCGGATGAGATCGTGCTGCGGGAATTCGTCTACGCATAATATGGCGGAGTTAATTGACGAATAGGAACGGCTATGAAGGTCATAACGGATTGGAAATTTTTTCACATCCGTTAGCCAGGTGGTGTTAGAATGCATGACAAAGACCCGGAACTGAAGAAGCTCTGGGCGGAGGTGCGCAACCATGCGGAGTGACCAATCCATGACAAGCTTCCTGCTCTGTCCCCGCTGCGGCAGGAAGACCCGCACGCTGGTCCGGGAGGATACGGAGCTGATTCGCTTTCCGCTGTTCTGCCCGAAATGCAGATATGCGTGCGTGGTCACATTCAAAGAAGGAAGCATTGAAATCACAGAAGAGCCAGACGCATCAGAGAAATTCTGAGACGCAGAGCCGGACAAAAGTTTATTCGTCCGGCGGAATGGGCTCGATGCTTCAACGCTGCCGGACGAAGGTCGAATGAACCGGAGGAGGCAGCCATGAGCAGATGGATCGACATCGGATACAAATGGAACACCGAAACAACATACCGGGTCAGGGAATTCCTGAAAGAGAACCGGATCCCCATTCGGATGCCCTTTGACGAAATGTTCTTTCAGAGCATGTATCATCTTCCCGCCAGAGACTGGATCTGGGGGATCGAAGTCAGGCCGAAGAAGCTGGCCCGCGTCCTGTCCCTGCTGGAAAAGGAAGGCCTGATCCCCGCTGTCGAAAGCGGGCATATTGATCAATGAGAGGTGTCAGGGTTATGAACATCACGACAAAACAGTTTCAGATTCTGTCAGACGTCAATCTGGTGTGGGATTTCCTGGTGGACATCTATGACCGGGAAACAGGGAGCGGCGTGGCGGCGCCGTTCTTTGAGTACGCGCTTCAATCCTCCTGGATGGATCAGTCCTACAGCTTCCTGGATCGGTTCTGGCTGGACGGGGACAGAGTGGTGGCCTTCGTGTTTTACGAAGCGCCTGTGACAGACATCTTTTTCAGCGTCCGGAAGGGATATGAATTCCTGGCGGACGAGCTGGTGGACTATGCCGTCACCACCATGCCGAATTTTGATGGAAAGCAGCGCCTGGTTCTCTTCAACGGTCAGGAATATCTGATGGAAGCGGCGGCAAAACGCGGGTTCATCATGACGGATGAATATGAGGACCGGAATTTTGACTTCCGGAAGAAATTGAATCATCCGCTGCCGGAAGGATACCACTTTGTAGACCCGAAGGATGCGGATGGCTTCAGGCTGGCGAAGCTCTTCTGGTACGGCTTCGGCCACGGGGAAAAAGGGCCCTTCGTGGGCTGGGAACAGGAGGACCGTTCCAATGACTGGACGCCCGCCAAATCCTACAAGGGCGTCATCGGCCCGATGACCGCGCCCGCACCTCATTCCACCCATGAATACGACGTGATCATCGCGGATGAAAGCGGGGAATACGTCTGCTTCTCCGGCATGTGGTGGGTGCCGGAAAACAGCCTGGCCTACATGGAGCCTCTGTGCACGCACCCGGATCATCGAAGGCGCGGGCTGGCGGCCGCCGCTCTGTCCCGGCATTATCACCGGATGAAGGCGCTGGGCGCCACCCACATGACAGGCGGCGGAAATCCGTTTTACGAAAAGCTCGGGTATGGGAAGGGCATCCATTGGACGTTCTGGAAGCGGGAGGAAAAGCAGGCGGATGCCCCTTTGACCAACCCCTGTCAGGCCGGCAGCACAGACGCCGCGGAAGTCGCCGCGCTGGCCTGTGAACTGTGGCCGGAACATTCGGCGGAAGAGATGACGGAGGAATACGCCTCCCTCCTTGCCCGGGAGGACGCGGCAATCTTTCTGTACAGAGAGCAGGGGGAAGCCGTAGGCTTTGCCCAGTGCCAGCTTCGCCAGGATTATGTGGAGGGAACGGAAACCAGTCCGGTGGGATACCTGGAAGGGATCTATGTCCGGGAGGATGCGCGCCGGCGGGGCGTCGCCTGCAGGCTGCTGTCCGCGTGTGAAAGCTGGGCAAAAGCGCAGGGCTGCACGGAATTTGCCAGCGACTGCGAACTGGACAACACGGACAGCCAGCGGTTTCATCAGGCCGTCGGTTTTGAGGAAGCCAACCGGATCGTGGCGTATGTGAAAAAGCTGTGATCCGTAACAAGACTGTGTGAAGGACTGCGCCATTTACCAGAGACAGCGAGGATTGAAGCCGATGAAACTGTTTATCATCACCGGCACCTGCGGGGCCGGAAAATCCACCATGAAGGACGAGCTGGCGGCCAGACTGGACCCGGCCCGTTACGCATGCGTCGATTCCGATGAAGCGGGTCTGAACTGGTGGGATTATGCCGGCACCGAACGGGAAGAAAGATACGGCGCGGATACATTGGCAGAAGCGTTCAGGATCGCCGATGGAAGAAACCTGATCTTCGTCACCTGCATGGCGCCCCACGATTACATCACGAAAGCCTCCGTTCCGGAGGAATTGACCGCCACCTTCCATATCGCGCTGTGGGCCGGGGATCAGATCATCGACCAGCGCCTGCGGGCCCGGCCCAAGGAGCGGGGCTTCACCACAGACGAAGCCATCCGGCCCCACATCGAATACAATCAGTGGATCGGCCGGAACCGGGGCAAGTATCAGCTGTTTATCGATACTGAAAACGAGACGCCGGAGAAAACCGCGGAGAGGATCGCGGCGTTCATTACCGGAAATACCGGCGTATGATGAATCGGAACCCCGGAGTTGATCTATCGGAATCCAGCACGAGTGACTGACAGACAGTAAACTGAACGAAAAAGGAGTCAATGGAAATGAGCAATATCGAGAAATACCGGCAATACTTTACAAAAGACTATCTGATGGGGCCGAATTCATTCCGCTTGCTGGATGAACTGATCCAAAGAAAGCCGTCAGACGCCTGGTTTCACCGGACGCTGGATCTGGGATGCGGCTTTGCCCTGACTTCCTTTTTCATCGCCAATGAAACGGACGCAGATTTCGTGTATGCATACGATCTGTGGATCCCCGCGTCAGAAAACTACAAGAGAATCCTGGACAATCATCTGGAGGACAGGATCATCCCGATCCACGGCGACGCCATGGATATGCCTTTTGCCCATGCGTATTTTGACGCGATCGTCAGTGTTGACGCCTATCATTACTTCGGCTGCAGGGAAGGCGTATTTGCTGAGAAGATCCTGCCGTTTGTCAAATCAGGCGGTTATGTGATGATCGCCGTTCCGGGATTAAAGGAACAGCCACAGGGCGATCTCAAGCGGCTGCTTGAAACATGGGCCGAAGGGGATGACGCGAAGCTGTTCAAAACAGCGGCCTGGTGGGAAGAACTCCTGAAAAACGAATGCGGCGGAACGTGTGATATCACCGTGAAGGAAGCGGAATGCTTTGATATCGCCTGGCAGGAGTGGTTTGATTCAGAACACGAATATGGCATCCGCGACAGGGAATTCCTGCAAAAAGGACTGGATGGAATACTGAACTTTGTGCTGATCTATGTCAGAAAGAACTGATGTACAGCGCCGATTCACTGAAAAGCGGTGTTTTACCCGTAAAAAGTATTGTATGGTTTTCCTTTACAGAATGAATTGACAAAAGACGGAAAAAGCGTTATAATCTAAATTGTCAGACATTTCCCCGGCGGGAGGGATAAGATCAATGCATGAAGCAGGATCAATGGTCGATCAGATGGTGATAAACATACGGGAAATGATCAATCAGGATCAAATTGCCGTTGGTCAGAAAATGCCAAGCGAGGCCTCCCTCATGCGGCGCTTTGGTGTGGGACGATCGACCGTGCGCGAAGCGCTCAGACTGCTTCAAGCGCAGGGACTGGTGGAGATTCGCCCCAACGCTGGCGCGTATCTGTTCAGCAAGACGCCAGACAACCGTCACGCGATCACTTGGATTGCCGAGCATAAGGACGAGGTTTATGATGTGCTGCAGATTCGCCTCGCCATCGAGTGCCTCGCCGCCCGAATGGCCGCCGAGCGCGCGGGCGAAGAGGAAATCTATTGCCTCATCGGCATTCAGACCCTGATGGATCAGGCCGCGAGGGATAATGATTATATGAAACTCGCCCTCTACGATGCGGCCTTTCACGACGCCATTGGCAAAGCCACCCACAACCCCTTGATCATCAATATGATGACGCAGATCACCACGGCTTGCGCCAACTTCCGGGGCAAAACGTTCCTCGCAAACAAAGGCGAGGATGCCTGCCGCGCCCATAACGCCTTGCTGTACGCCATTCGCGAACATAATGGAGAAAAGGCGGAGAACAACATGCGACGGCATATTCAGGAAAATATCGAAATGATGAAACTTTATTATTAATATTACATATTTTTATATATTTGTTATGAAATACCCGGGTGTCTGTGCGCGGGTATTTTTTGCATGAGTTTTCAATAAAACAGGCTTACTTTGTCTAACAAAAATCACATTTGGAGTTGACACAGGCTAAATATTGTGATACAATTCATAAAAACGTAGGACAAATGGAGGCACTGATATGAAAACCGAAAAAATCCGGGGTATAATTCCTCCCATGGTTACTCCGTTTCTACTGGATGAATCGCTGGATATTGAAACGCTGAAGCGCGAGGTCGGCCGCCTGCTAGGCGCGGGCGTGGATGGGCTTAGCTTTGGCGGCAGCACGGGCGAAGGTGCGCTGCTGCGTGACGAAGAACTGGAACGCGGCGTTCGTGCCATTCGCGCGGAGGCCGGTGCGGATGTTCCCATTCTCTGCGGAATCATCCGCAACTGCACGCGCGATGGAATTTCCGCCGCGCAAGCCGCAAAGGCAGGAGGCGCAGATTGCCTGATGGTTACGCCCACCTATTATCATGGCACGGATGACGCGGGCAACTTGGCCTATTACGACGCGGTATACAAGGCCTCGACAATGCCGATCGTAATCTACAATGTCATCAAGACCAATCCGATTCTGCCAACGCTGATTCCCGCTCTGTGCGAGAACCCGGGTTTGATCGGCGTGAAGCAGGCGGTGGGCGGCGTGCATGCCGTGGCTGATATGGTCATGGCCTGCAAAGGCCGACTGACCGTGTTCGCGGCTCAGGACGATGTGATGTATCTTTCCTATCTGGCCGGCGCGCAGGGCGCGATCTCCGCTATCCTCACCCTGTTTCCGAAGGAGTGCGTCGACCAGTGGCACGCAGTCTGCGAGGGCGATATTGCCCACGCTCGAGCGATCAACGACCGGATGTTACCGGTGTGGCGCAACATCGAAGGAGGCGCATTTCCAGGCCGAATCAAGACGGCGCTTAAGTTGAAAGGCGTGGACATCGGCAATGCCCGTTCGCCCATATTGAAAACGGATGCCGACACGGAGGCGCGGATCGCTGCTGCGCTGAAAGAAAACGGCTTCATCTGAGCAATCCGGCGCGTGAAGGAGAGGATTCTATGAGAAGGGGGAAGCTGCCGCGAACGCTGGCCCAACTCTGGCGCGACGCTCCGCTGTATCTGATGATGGTTCCAGGCGCGCTGTTCTTCATCATTTTCAGATACATTCCGATGTACGGCATCGTGATGGCGTTTGAGAATTTCCGCATGGCGCGCGGATTTCTGCGCAGTGAATGGATCGGCCTGACGAATTTTCAGAAGCTGTTCAGTTCGGCGTTCTTTCCCATGGTCATGCGGAACACAATTCTGATCAGCCTCTACAAGATCGTCATTGGTTTTCCGTTCCTGATTATCCTGGCCCTGATGATGAACGAGGTACGCAACCGGTATTTCAAGAAGACGCTTCAGACAATCATGTACATGCCGCACTTCATCTCCTGGATTGTTGTTGCCTCGCTGGTGAATACCTTCTTCAGCATGTCCAGTGGCGTACTGGCGCAGGTAACGGGACAGCAGATCGACTGGCTAGTCAGTCCAGCTAAGTTCCGCGCCGTATTAGTTGCCAGCGACATTTGGAAAAATGCGGGCTGGGGCACCATCGTGTATATGGCGGCGCTTTCCGGCATCAGCATGGATTTGTACGAGGCTGCCGACATTGAAGGCGCGACCCCGCTGCAGAAGGTGTGGAACATCACATTGCCGTGTATCTGGCCGACCGTGCTCACCATGTTCATTCTGCGTATCGGCGGCATTATGGACGCCGGCTTCGAGCAGATACTTGTCATGCAGAATGATAGCGTGTATTCGGTCAGCGAGATCCTGGGCACTTATTCCTACCAGCGCGGCTATGTCAACGCCGAGTACGGCTTTGGCGCAGCGGTTTCGCTGGTTCAGTCCAGCATCAGCCTGGTGTTGGTGGCACTGGTCAACTGGCTGTCCAGCCGGAGCGGGGAGGGAAGGCTATGGTAGCGCGCAGAAAGAGCGGAAAACCCGGCGCCCGCATGACCATTGGCCGCGCGTTGTGCTACGCGTTCCTGGCGATCGTTGGATTCGCCATGTTCTATCCTTTTTACTATGTGGTCATGTATTCCGTCTCCTCATACTCACAGGTGATCGGAAAGGGCGCCATCCTGCGGCCCTACGGCTTTACGCTGGACGCCATTAAAAACGTGCTGAAGGATCCCAACATCTACACCGCCTATGGCAACACGCTGTTTCTGGCGATCGTGGGAACGCTCATGAGCCTGGTGGCTACGCTGCTGTTCGCCTATCCGCTGAGCTGTCATGTGAGGGGTCACCGAGTCATTTCGTTCCTGGTTTATTTCACCATGCTGTTCGGCGGCGGCATGCTGCCGACCTACTATGTGGTGCGTCAGGCTGGCCTGCTGGACACGCTGTGGTCGCTGATCATTCCCGGCCTGATCAATCCGTTTTATGTGTTCATCGTGCGGAATTTCTTTGAGGCGACGCCCAACGAGCTGAAGGAATCCGCCTTTATCGACGGCGCGGGGCAGATGCGCGTGTTTGTGAGCATCATGCTGCCACTTTCGATGGCCGTTGTGGCCACAATGACACTTTTCTATGCCGTAGGCTACTGGAACAGCTATTTCAGCGCTATCATCTACATCCGCAGCGCGTCGAAGCGCCCGCTGCAGCTGATCCTGCGCGATATGATTTCGCAGTCTAACGCGGAGGATATGGGCGATTTCAGCACGAGTGACCTCACGCCAACCACCATGAAGATGGCAACGCTGACTGTTTCCGTGATTCCGATTCTGTGCGTCTACCCGTTCCTGCAAAGGTTCTTTGCGAAGGGCGTCATGGTAGGCGCAGTCAAGGGATGAGGCTCCAACCGCGCATGCGGCAATATAATGGAGAAAAGAGAATGGGAGGTATCGATCATGAAGAAATGCCTGTCGTGGATGCTCATGCTGGCCTTGCTGGCGTCGCTGTTCGCAGCGCCTGCGCTGGCCGACGACCCCGCCGAGCTGCACTTCATCACGCGTCGCCGCGGCAACGCGTATGAAGAGAACACGGTGAAGCAGATCATCGAGGAGAAGTTCAACGCCAAGATCAACTGGGAAATCCTTCCCGCTGAGGGCTACGACAATGCCAGCCAGGTTATTCTGGCTTCCGGTGACTATCCGGACATGATGGAATGGCAGAGCAGCGGCGCCACCGTCAAGGCGGAGGTTCCGCTGATGGCTGAGGACGGCGTCCTCGCCCCGCTGAACGACCTGCTGGAAACCTATGGTCAGGACATCCTGGCCGACCGCCCCGAAGAAGGCAAGTGGCTATGGGTGGACGGAGAGCGCTATTCCATTCCCTGCCGCCCCGGCAACGTGACAGAGACCTTCATCACCATCCGCCAGGACTGGCTGGACAAGCTGGGCCTGAGCATCCCCACCACGCTGGATGAGTTTACCGAGGTGTGCCGCGCGTTCACCTTCGACGATCCTGACGGCAACGGTCAGAACGACACCTACGGCCTTGGCGGCGCGCTGAACAGCAGCTACCTGGATACACTGACCGTGGTCATGGGCTTCTTTGGCGTCTACAAGGACTGGATGCCTCAGGAGGATGGCACTTACATTCCGTATCAGCTGACCGACAACATGCTGGCGGCCGCCAAGTATCTGCGCGAGCTGTACATGCTGGGCGTGGTCGATCCGGAATTCATTTCCGACACTCGCGACCGCTATCTGGAAAAGAAGAGTCTTGATACCTTCGGCATCGAACAGTGGTATCTGACCCAGACTGGCGACACCTCGGCCTGGTGGACCACTTTCAAGGCCAACGTGCCGTGGGCCGAGTGCTCCACATTGCCGCTGATTTCCGTGGACGGCTATGAAACAATCTGGCCCAACACAATTGCCAGTCCCACCAGCGTCGCCACCGGCGGCTTCCAGCTGCTGATCTTCGACCAGTGCAAGCACAAGGACACCGTGATGCAGATCATCAACTACCTCGCGACGCAGGAAGGCTCCGAGCTGGTCACCTTTGGCCCGAAGGGCGTCACCTGGGACGAGGACGAGAACGGCAACTATTATTCCCTGAACGCGGACGAAGAGACCGTGAAGCAGTCCGGCCAGGAGCTGTACTACGTGGTGTTCTGGCATGACATCTTCAAGCGCAATTCCGATCCGCTGGTGCTGGATGGCCTCGAGAAGTACACGCCCTATGTGCGCATGGGCAACGACTTCCCCTACACCTATGAGGGTGACACCTCCGCGCTTGGCTCTCTGATCAGCGAGCACATGATCAAGATCCTCACCGACGCCTCCGTGGATCCGGACGAGGAATTCGCGGCGATGGTTAAGGATTACAACGACATGGGCGGTGCGGCGTATATCGCCTGGTACAACGAGATGATCGGCTGACGCCGAAGGAGAACACATTATGTACGAATTGCTGAAGGGAGAGGCGGATTATCATACGCTCAGGCGGCCGGCCAACATCGAATACCATTGCGCGTTCGATACGGTGCGCGAGACGGGTGAGCCGCATTTCCTCCACGGCGTCGCTGTTGAAGGCTGGCGTGGCCGGCTGGCAGTTTGCTTCGCCTATAACGACAAGGCGGAGAACTCCATCACCGAGCAGCTGTTGGTTCGATGGAGCGACGATGACGGCAAATCGTGGTCGAAAGCGGAGCGAATCGCTCCGCTTTCCTCTCACGCGAACAGCCACAGCGTGTTCCTGTCCACTGAGGATGCGCTCTGGTGCTTCGGCCCGCGCTTCAGGGGTTTGGGCGAACCGCCTCTGACATCGAAAGGCTACAGGATGATTCACTTTGTCGACTTGCAGATGGAAGCCTGGTGCTTCGAAGGCGCGGCCTGGCGGGCCATGGGTGTCGTCGCGGATGACTTCTGGCCGTTGAGCGCGCCGGTTCGTATGGCGGACGGCAACTGGCTTCTGGCCGGGTGCGATACGCGCTGGTACGCGGCTGTTGCCATCAGCCACGGCAATGATCTGCTCCACTGGGATGTCGTCAAACCCGACACGGACGGCGAGTGCTTCACGGAAGCCGGCGCATGGACGCGGGGCGGCGAGGTGCTCATGGTCATGCGCAACCAGTCTCTGCAGACGAACGGGAAATACCATGCCGCTGTGGCGCTCAGCCGGGATTGCGGGCGGCATTTTGAACCGTGCGAGGTCAGTAATCTGCCCATGGCGACGACGAAGCCCTTCTGCGGTCGCTTGGACGATGGAAGGCCCTTTATGGTATTCAACGCGTCGCTCGACGGCAAGCCGAACGACCGGGGCCTGATGCTGCTGGGCGTTGGCGACGAGCCGGGCGGTTTCTCGCTTGACCGGCTGTTCCTCCTCGACGAAGGCGCTGTTACACCAGAGGAACGCCGACTGCGTCTTTCCTATCCCTACGCGCGTCAGCTGGGGGATCGCCTGTATATCTGCTATTCCTATGAAAGCGCGCCCGGCACCGGTGGCAACCATAATGATGCGATGCTGACTGTGGTGAATCTGTGTGATCTGTGATAATGTCATTCGAACAGGAGGAAGCGCTATGAATCCCTTTGTCAGGAAATACGGCCAGATTTTGCTGCCCCTGATTACGCCTTATGACGCCAACGAAGACATCAATTATGATCGTTTCGCGGAACTGATAGACTACGTCATCAAAAACGATCTGTGTGATTCGCTCATTGTCACTGGAACGACGGGCGAGGCCTCGCTGCTGACCTTCGAGGAGCGTGCGAAGCTGTTTGAAACAGCCGTTCAGGCGGCGGCAGGCCGCAAACCGGTCATCGCCGGCACGGGCTGCGCGTCTACCAAGGAGACCATCGCGCTCACGGCGAGAGCCGAGGCGGCAGGCATTGAAACCTGCCTTGTGGTGTGCCCGTTCTACAACAAGCCCACCCAGGAGGGCATCTATCAGCACTACAAACGGGTGGCGGGGAGTACAAAGGACAACATCCTGCTCTATAACATACCGATCTTTGTGGGTGTGAATATGGAACCTGCAACAGTGGGACGGCTGGCTGAAATCCCGAACATCGTTGGTATCAAGGATGAGGCGGGCATCAATCCCACACAGATCACGGATTTCTTCCTTGCCACCGAAAAAGCGGATCCTGACTTTGCCATTTACAATGGTGACGACGTCATGCTGCTTCCCACGATTGTGCAGGGCGCCATGGGTCTGGTCAGCGGCGGCGCGCACATCTTCGGCCATGATATCCGCGCCATTTTCAAGGCGTTTGAGCAGGGCGACAATGAGCGTGCCAGGGCGCTGTTTGTGCCGATGTACCGTTTCTGCAAATCGACCGGCCAGAATGGCCGTCTGCTGCCGAATTCGATCATGCGCCCGGCCATCGAACTGGTCACAGGCATTCATCTCGGCCCGGCCCGCGGTCCGCTTGCGCCGGCCACCGAGGAGGAAATGCAAGTGACGAAGCAAATTCTCAAGGAGATCGGTAAGCTTTAACAAAATCGCATGAAGACGCTCGATGAGATAAGGCGGGACGCCGACACGCAGAGAAAGACATGCGTTGAACAATGCGTTGGTATCGTTGACATGAAACAGTTCATTCGATGATGAACAGGGCTCACTTTCCGTGTAATAAGGAAGGTGAGTCCTTATTCTTTCGAAAAGCTCTATTGGACATCGTTGATAACTGCATACCGTTTTAGGGGTTGGACACATACGTTCATCCAACAGACCGTATGCGCAATGAAACAGGTGAAATGCTCGAAGCGGAGTTTGATAAGATAACAACCATTGGCAATAAGTAAAGACACCTCCATTTTGTTAGAATTGCATGAGAAGTGCATAATATTTCAAGATGGCATTATCTTCTGTTCATAATTCCGTGATACAATAGGTTTGAATCTGAACGCGACAGGAGGTGCGCGGGGTGTACGGCTATGTCTCGATCAACCGGCAGTCGCTGTCGGACGGGGAGTTCGAGCGCTACAGGGCCTGCTACTGCGGGCTTTGCCGCGCGCTCAGGCGCCGCTTCGGCCGGCTCAGCCGCCTGACGCTCAGCTACGACATGACCGTACTGTTCCTGCTGCTCTCCGCGCTGTACGAGCCGGAGGGCGAGTCGGGCCGGGAGCGCTGCGCGCCGCACATGATCAGGCCCCACGCCTACGTCTCCGACGAATGCGCCGACTACGCGGCGGACATGAGCGTCGTGCTCGCCTGGCACAAAGCCGGCGACGACTGGCAGGACGAGCGCCGGCTCAGCCGACTGGCGCTGAGGCGCGCGCTGGCGCCGGCCTACGAAAAAGTGAAGGCGCGCTGGCCTGAAAAATGCCGCGTGATCGACCAGGCGGTGCGCGACAACGCCCGTCTCGAACGCGAGGGGCTGACCGACATCGACGCCGCCGCCAACGTCACCGGGCGCATCGTCGGCGAGATCTATGCCTGGCGGGATGATTTCTGGGCCGAAACGCTGCGCCGGATGGGCTGGGCGCTCGGGCGCTTCATTTATCTGATGGACGCCTACGACGACCTGCCCGGCGACCGGAAGGCCGGGCGGCCCAATCCGCTGCTGCCGCTGAGCGGGCGGGCGGATTACGAGGACGAGATCCGCGATATCCTCACGCTGGAAATGGCCGAGGCCGGCGCCCAGTTCGAGCGGCTGCCCATCGTTCGCGACGTCAACCTGCTGAGGAATATCTTCTATTCGGGCGTGTGGTGCAGATACGCCGCCCTGCGAAAGGACAAGGCCGACACAAACACAACCAACCCGGAAGGAAAGGATAAGACGATATGACGGATCCCTATCAGGTGCTGGGCGTATCGCGCGACGCATCGCAGGATGAGATCAAAAAGGCATACCGCAAACTGGCGCTCAGGTATCATCCGGACCGGAACAACGGCTCCAAAGAGGCCGAGGAAAAGATGAAGGAGATCAACGAGGCCTACGCCATGCTCACCGATCCGAATTATAAGCCGAACAACGCGGCGCATTCGGGCGCGGGCGGCTCCTACGGCGGCTACGATCCCTTCGGAGGCTTCGGGCGTTATGGCGGCCCCTACCAGGGCGGCTGGCGTCAGCAGAGCGCGTGGGACAGCGAGCCCAGTGAAATCAGGGCGGCGCGCAACTATGTGATGAACGGCTACTACCAGCAGGCCCTCAACGTGCTCGCCCAGATCAGCAGCCGCACGGCCGAATGGTACTACCTGAGCGCGCAGGCCAACATCGGCATGGGCAACCGCGTCATCGCGCGGGAACACGCCCGCCAGGCGGTCGGCATGGATCCGGACAACTTCGAATACCGGCTCCTCCTCGAACAGATCGAGTCCGGCGGGCAGACGTATCGCGCGCGGGGCCGTCAGTTCGGCATGCCCACGGTCCTGTGCAACAACCCCTGCTTCACCTGCATCGCGCTGAACTGCCTGTGCAACTGCTGCTGCGGGAGCATGCGCTTCATCTGAGCCGTTTTTCAGCCACGGCGTCCGCCCGGGGGCGGACCGGTCAACAGGATCTGTCGGCGCGCGCGGCGGTCTGCCGCCGCGCCCAATTTCAGGAAAGAGTGAAAGCATGATTCATTTTGAAAGCGACTATCTTGAAGGCGCGCATCCGGAAATCATCCGGCGCCTCACGGAAACAAACATGGAGCAGACCGTCGGCTACGGCGAGGACGCGCACTGCGAGCGCGCCCGGACGCTGATCGCGCAGGCCTGCGGCGTGGAGGCCGGGGCCGTCCATTTCCTCACAGGCGGCACGCAGACCAACGCCACGGTGATCGACGCCATCCTGCGCCCGTGGCAGGGCGTGGTGTGCGCCGCGACCGGGCACATCAACGTGCACGAGAGCGGCGCGGTCGAGGCCAGCGGGCACAAAGTGCTTGCGCTGTCCGACCGCGACGGCCGGCTGACCGCCGACCAGGTGCGCGCCTGCCACGCCGCGCACTGGGGCGACGTCACGCACGAGCACATGGTGCAGCCCGGACTGGTCTATATTTCCCATCCCACGGAAAACGGCGAGCTGTACGCCAAAGCCGATCTGGCCGCGCTGAAGGCCGTCTGCGACGACACGGGCATGCCGCTGTTCATCGACGGCGCCCGGCTGGGCTACGGCCTCATGGCGCCCGGCGCGGACCTTTCCCTCAGGGACATCGCCGCGCTGTGCGACGTGTTCTACATCGGCGGCACCAAAGTCGGCGCGCTGTTCGGCGAGGCCGTGGTGATCGTCAATCCGGCGCTCAGGCGCGATTTCCGCTACATGATCAAGCGCCACGGCGCCATGCTCGCCAAGGGCCGCCTGCTGGGCGTCCAGTTCGAGACGCTGTTCGAGGACGGGCTGTATTTCCGCATCGCAAAGCATGCCGTCGACCAGGCCATGGCGCTCAGACAGGCGTTCCTGGACAAGGGCATCCCGCTCTATGCCGATTCCCTCACAAACCAGCAGTTCCCCGTGCTGACCCGCGCGCAGCGGGCCGCCCTGGCGGAAAAGTACGTCTTTTCGCCCTGGGCGAAGGTGGATGAAGAGCGCAGCGCCGTGCGCTTCTGCACCAGCTGGGCCACCACCCCCGAGAACCTCAACGCGCTGATCGGGGACATCGGCAGGCTCCCCTGACCCGCGCGGCTACGGTATCAGGTTCAGCGCGTCCTGGGGGCCGGGCACGTTCACGTAGGTGTCCGGCACGGTGCCCACGATGATCGATTCGGCGACGGGCACATAGGTGCTGACCGAGACGGAATCCGCGCCGGTGGGAATGACGATGCGCATGACCACGCTGGCCTCCAGCGAAATCTCATGGCGCGTCTGGTTGATGCCGGCCGACTCGAACGAGGTGACAAAGCGCGTCGACACCGCGCCGACCGGAATGACCCGCACGCGGACGGACGGGCCGGAGCTGCTGAACAGGCTGATGCCCAGCGCCGCGCCCAGCGGCAGCCGCACGCCCTGGTCGGCCAGGGTGTCCAGATTGCGCTGCGCGGCGAGCGCCGCCTCGGAGGACAGATCGTTCATGAGCATGGCATTGGCCTCGATCATGGCCACGCGCCCCTGCTGGTCGGTGGTGACGCGCATGAGGTCGGCGTAAGTCACGGAGGAGCCCATCACCTCGGCGATGGCCTGGTTCATGGCCTCGACGGCCAGCTGGCGCGCCCGCGCCTCGGCCATGCTCACCAGGATCGGGCTCATGTTGTACATGCCCCACGCGAACAGCGCGAGCACGGCGCCAACCGCGGCGAGCAGAACGCCTCGCGCGCGCCGTTTTCCCGCAAAGCACCGGAATTTTGCAACCATGTTTCCAACGCCTCCGTCAAATAAACGAATGGGGCTCGGCGCTCCTTTACCGAAAAGCCATGCAAAACAGTCGGATGTGTGCTATAATAGAGCCGTAGGCCGGACGACAGCCGGCATTTGTCGGGAGGATACCAATGCACAGCAATCGATCCCATCGGGAAAATAAACGCAGCGTCAGCGCGCCGCAGCGCGCCGTGTTCAAAACGCGCACCAGGGAACGCAACTTCGTGCTCGAGGTCATCATGACCACGGCGAAGCTGTTCTTCATCGTGATGCTGCTGGTGGGCGTGGCCTGCACCGGCCTGGTGGTGGGCGTGGCCAAGGCCTGGGTCGAAACCATGCCCATCCTCGACCTCTCCGCCTTTGACGAACAGGCGCAGACCTCCTATATCTATGACAAGAACGGCGATCTGATTACCGACTTCAAGGGCTATGAAAACCGCGTCGAGGTGGAATACAGCGAGCTGCCCCAATACCTCGTCAAAGCCGTCATCGCCATCGAGGATCAGCGCTTCTGGGAGCACAACGGCATCGACCTGCGCCGCCTGGCGGGCGTTTTCGTGACCTCCTTCTCCAACTCGGACGCGCTGCAGGGCGGCTCCACAATCACCCAGCAGCTCATCAAAAACACCATCCTGAACAGCGAGCAGACCATCAAGCGCAAGCTGCAGGAAATATACCTGGCCGTCGAGCTGGAGCAGCAGATCAGCAAGGAAGAGATCATCGCCGAATACCTGAACGTGGTGTATTTCGGCGGCTCGAACTACGGCGTGAAGGTGGCGGCCCAGGACTACTTCGGCAAGGAGCTGAACGAACTGACGCTGCGCGAGTGCGCGGCGCTGGCCCGCATCATCCGCTCGCCATACAAGTACAACCCGCGGCGGTGCTACTACACGGTGGGCCAGCCCGAGATCATCGAGAATCAGACGGACTGGGTGCTTGGCGAGATGTACGAGCAGGGGCTCATCACCAAGCATGAATACGCCAACGCGCTGGGCGACCGGCTGAACGTGCTTCAGTATTCCGCCAATTCCAGCACGGAGATCCTCGACAACCTGTATTACGTCGAGTACGCCATCTACGATGTGGTGACCAAGATGCTCCGCGTCGAAAACCTGGAGGACAACCGCGCCAACCGATCGCTCATGGAAAACAAGCTGCGCACCGGCGGCTACCGCATCTACACCTCGCTCGACCCGGGCCTTCAGGACGCCGTGCAGCGCGTCGTGACCAATTGGGACCGGTATCCGAGGATGCGTTCCTCAAAGGACAGCGTCTACAAAGCCCCGCTGGGCAACGGCGAATACCTGGAAAAGGCGCAGCCGCAGGCCGCCGTGACCATCATCGACTGGCGCACCGGCGAAATCGCCGCCATTGTGGGCGGGCGCTCCACGCCGACCGGCTGGAAGCAGACCCACCTGGCGTACGGCAGCACCAACATGCCCGTCGGCTCCTCGCTGAAGCCGCTCTCCGTCTACGGCCCGGCGTTCGATCTGGGCAATTCGCCCGGTTCGCCGGTTCTGAACCTGCCCATACAGATTGCCGGCTGGGACAGCGAGACCGGCTTCCCGACCAACTACGAGGGCGGCGGCTACAGCGGCGTCGAAACGCTGCGCATCGCCATCAACAAATCCCACAATACGGCCGCCGCGCAGGCGCTGATGACCTACGTGGGCATCGAAAACTCGATGGAATACCTCAAGCGGCTGGGCGTCACCTCGGCCACGGCCACGGGATCCGGCCTGGCGCTGGGCACATCGGGCATCTCCACGGTGGAAATGGCGGCGGGCTTTGCGGCCGTCGCCAACGGCGGCGTGTATCTTGAACCGGTCGCCTTCTCGAAGGTGTGCCGCGCGGACGGCAGCGTGTATATCGACGCCTCCGACGAACAGATCACCCGCCGCGCGTTCCGCGAATCGACCGCATGGATGCTCATCGACGTGCTGATCGGCTGCTGCAGCCCGAACGTCGAGGGGGCGACCGGCACGCAGGCCAACTTCGGCGGCATGACCATCGCCGGCAAGACCGGCACCAACTCGGACTATCGAGGCGTGACCTTCGTGGGCATGACCGGCTATCTGGCCGCCGCGGTATGGATCGGCTCGGAAAACTACGCGCCGCTCGTCACCGGCGCGTCCGGCGGTTCCTATGCCGCCCCGCTGTGGGCCGCCGTGATGGAGCGCGCCCACAATTACCTCGGCTACACGGTGGATCAGCCCATCCGCAGCCGCTCCGCGAGCTCGGTCGGCCTGATGCGGGTGGAGGTCTGCGGCGTGTCCGGCATGGTGCCCACCGACGCCTGCCGCCACGACATCAACGGCTACAAAACAAGCACCGACTACTTCCTCTCCGGCACGGAACCCGTGCTGCCCTGCAACATGCACCGCATGGTGCGGCTGTGCTCCATCAGCAAGCGCGTCCCCACGTCGTCCTGCCCCGACACGGCCTACTACGGCGTCATCTACCTGCCCGAGGGGCATCCCCTGCGCTCCGGCGTCTCGACGGTGGTGCAGGAGTACTTCCCCGGCGCTTCCACGGCCAAGGATACGGCCTCGATGGGTACCTGCACGGTGTGCGCCAACAACGGCAATACCACCTACGCCTACGCCGAGCGCTACATTCGACGGGCCAAGAGCCTCCTGGAGGACGACCGCCTGACGGAGAGTCAGGTCAACCAGCTCGAAGCCACGCTGGATCACCTGAACGCCGCCATGATCAACGAAGACCTGGACGCCGTGCAGAGCTACAGCCGTACGCTGCGCAGCTACTACTATTCCATCCGGGATTCGCTGAAATAAACCCGTTCCCAATCGATATGACCACCGGCGCGACCGGTGGTCATTATTCCATGAATCAATAAATACGACGGGGGACAGACATGTACTTTGCGGATCTGCACATTCATTCCCGCTTCTCCCGGGCCACGAGCCGGGACTGCGACCTGCCGCACCTGGATCTGTGGGCGCGCAGGAAGGGCATCGCCCTCGTCGGCACGGGCGACTTCACCCATCCGGCCTGGCGCGGCGAGCTGGCGGAGCAGCTCGAGGAAGCGGAAGAAGGGCTTTACCGGCTGAAGACGGAGCGCATTCTGCCAGACAATACGGCCGGCGAGCCCATCCGGCCCCGGTTTGTGGTCAGCGGTGAAATCAGCACCATCTACAAAAAGGACGGCAAAACCCGAAAGGTGCATCACGTCATCCTGCTGCCCTCGCTGGCCGCGGCCGACCGGCTGACACAGCGGCTGGAGCGGGTGGGCAACATCCGTTCCGACGGACGGCCCATCCTGGGTCTGGACAGCCGCGACCTGCTGGAAATCGCCCTGGAGGCCTGTCCGGAATGCCTGTTCATCCCCGCGCATATCTGGACGCCGCACTTCTCCGTATTCGGCGCCTTTTCCGGCTTCGAACGCCTTGAGGACTGCTATGGCGACCTGTCCTTCCACATCCACGCGCTGGAAACCGGCCTTTCCTCCGATCCGCCCATGAACCGGCGTCTGTCCATGCTGGACAGGTATCGGCTCGTCTCCAATTCCGACGCGCACTCGCCCGCCCGGCTGGGCCGCGAGGCCAACATGCTCTCGGGCGGGCTCTCCTACCCCGCGCTCAAGCGGGCGCTGGAAACCGGCGAAGGACTGCTCGGCACCGTCGAGTTCTATCCGGAGGAGGGCAAGTACCATCTGGACGGCCACCGGGCCTGCCGCTGCTGCCTGGAGCCGGATGAGACGCGGCGCCTGGACGGACGCTGCCCGGTGTGCGGCCGAAAAGTGACCGTGGGCGTGCTGCACCGCGTGGAGACGCTGGCCGACCGTCCGGGCGGCGGGCCGGAAACGCCCTTCGAAAGCCTGATGCCGCTGCCCGAGCTGCTCGGAAACTGCATGGGCGTGTCCGCCGGGAGCAAAAAGGCGCAGGCCGCGTATTTCGACCTGCTGGCCCGGGCCGGCAGCGAGTTTCACATCCTGCGCGAGCTGCCCTGCGAGGACGCCGCCTCCATCGCCGGCGCGGCCGTTGCGGAGGGACTGCGCCGTCTGCGCGCCGGCGAAGTCATCCGGAAAGCGGGCTATGACGGAGAATACGGCGCGATATCGCTGTTCGCGCCCGGCGAACTGGCTGTTTTCGAGGGGCAGACCACCTTCCTGACGCCGCAGGCGGTTGAAAGGACGGCGCCCGTTTTCAAGCCCGCGCCGCCGCGGGACGCCGCCGCGCCGGCCGCAGGCGGGTCGTCTGACGCGCTCAATCCGGAGCAGGCCGCCTGCGCGGCGACCCGGCTCCCCCACGTCGCGGTGGTAGCCGGGCCGGGCACCGGCAAGACCAAGACGCTCACCGCCCGCATCGCCCATCTTCTGGAAGCCGGCGTTCCCGCAGCGGAAATCACCGCCGTCACCTTCACCAACCAGGCCGCTCAGTCGCTGAAAAAGCGGCTGGAAAACCAGCTGGGCAGAAGGGCCCTGCGGGGAATCACGGTGGGCACCTTTCACGCGATCTGCCTCGGACAGATTCCCCCCAGGCCGCTGCTCGATCCCGCGCAGGCCGCGGAAATCGCCGCGGACATTGCGCCGGACGCCGCGCCGCGCGACGTGCTCCAGGCCGTTTCCCGGAAAAAATGCCAGGGCGAACCGTCCGACGGGGACGAGGTGTTTGCCGCGTATCAGGCGAAGCTGGCCGAGCTGGGCGTCCGGGATCTGGACGACATTCTGCTCGACGCGCTCGCGGCGGACACCACCGTGCCCCATCTGCTGGTGGACGAGTGTCAGGACATCAACGCCGTCCAGCGGAAACTGATGGAGAAATGGAGCGAAAGGGGTAAAAGCCTGTTTGCCATCGGCGACCCGGACCAGTCCATATACGGCTTCCGCGGCGCCAGCGCGGCGTGCTTCGCCCAGCTAGGGGAGGCCTTCCCGGATCTGGCGGTGATGAACCTGACCCGGAACTACCGCTCCTCCCCGGAGATCCTGGCCTTCGCCCGGCAGGTGATCGTCAAAAACCCCGGCGAAGACCGGACGCTGCTTCCCGCGCGTCCGCACGGGCCGCAGGTGCGCGCCGGCCAGGCCGCCGACGCCGCCGGAGAAAGCGCGTGGATCGCCCAGGAAATCATGCGCATGGTGGGCGGCATGGACATGCACGAAACCCGTTCCGATCGGCCGGCCCGCGCGTTTTCGGACATCGCGGTGCTCTGCCGCACCCGCCGCCAGCTGGAGGCGCTGGAGCTCGGCCTGAGGCGGGCGGATATTCCCTGCGAGATTTCCGGGAGCGAGGACATTCTGACCGATCCCGACGCGCAGGCCGCCGTCGCCATGTTCCGGAGCCTGATGGACCCGCGGGACGCGGCTTCCGCCCTGCGGGCAAAGCGCACGCCCCATTGGGAGGTCGTGCGGGACGGCCTGGCCGCCTGCCCGAACGCCGCCCCGGACGCGCTGGTGCGGGATTTCATGCGGCTGAGCGGACTGGCCGGGCCGGGCCTCGAGCGCCTGGCCGCCTGTGCCGAAGGCCACCGGGACATGCCGGAATTCCTTCGGGCGCTGCTCCTGGGCGAGGAATCGGATATAAGCCGCCTGGCCGGCCGAAAGACCGCCTCGGGCGCCGTGCGGCTGATGACGCTGCACGCCGCCAAGGGGCTGGAATTCCCCGCCGTGTTCCTGGCCGGCATGGAGGACGGCGCCTTCCCCCTGCGGCGAAAGGGCGAAATTGAGGACCCGTCGGAGGAGCGCAGGCTCTTCTTCGTGGGCGTGACCCGGGCGCAGGAAGAGCTGATCCTCACCTGCGGCGGCCGGCCCTCCGTCTTCTTCGAGGAAGCGCCCGCGGAAGGCCGCTTCGCGATCCGCGCCAGGGTGCGGGCGGAGCAGCTGTCGCTGTTTTGACTCGCTTCCCGGCGCGCCGGCCGGCCCTTGTGAAAACGCCGCCTTTGCGGTATAATGGTGCGGGACGCGGAAACCACGTCCTTCCCGCCGGACGGCGCCATTCTTCCTTTCATGTGAGGTTGTCTATGAGATTCTTCCGTAAAATGGCCGCACTGGCTGCGGCGCTCATGCTGATGTTGACGACGACGGCCAACGCCGACGCCTCGCGCACGTTCTTTGCGATGGATACGGTCATGGCCGTATCGGTGCCGGACGCGGGCGAGGCGCTGCTTTCCGCCTGCGAGGACGAAGCGCGCCGGCTGGAAGCCCTGTTCTCCGTGACGCAGCCGGACAGCGAAATCGCGCGGCTCAACACGGACGGCACAGTCCGGCTTTCCGGGGAGACGGAAACGGTGCTGACATGTGCGCTCGAGGTGGCCGATCTGACCGGGGGCGCGCTGGATGTGACGCTGTATCCCGTCGTGCGGGCGTGGGGCTTTACCACGGGCGACTACCGCGTGCCGGACGACGGGGAGCTCTCGGCGCTGATGGAACGGGTGGGCTGGGAGCAGGTCGTGATCGTTGACGGCGCGGCGCGCGTGCCGCAGGGCGTCATGGTCGATCTGGGCGCCGTTGCGAAGGGCTATGCGTCCGACCGGCTGGCGGCGCTGCTGCGCGAGGGCGGCGTCTCGTCGGCGCTGATCGATCTGGGCGGCAACATCTACTGCGTGGGCGCGAAGCAGAACGGCCGTCCCTGGCGCATCGGCATCCGCGATCCGAAGGAGACGGCGGACTATGTGGGCGCGCTCTCGGTGACGGACAGGGCGGTCGTGACCTCGGGCAGCTACGAGCGATACTTTACGGCGGAGGACGGCACAGTATACGGCCACATTTTCGACCCGGCCACGGGCCGCCCCGCGGCCAGCGGCATCCTCTCCGTGACGGTTGTCGGAGAATGCGGCCTTTTGTGCGACGCGCTGAGCACGGCGCTCTATGTCATGGGCGTTGACCGCGCCTGCGCTCTGCTCGGGGCGCGGGCGGACGTGGACGCCATTCTCGTCGGCGACGACGGCGCGCTGTGGGTGACGGAAGGGCTGCGCGGCGCCTTCGAGCCGATGGGCCCCTACAGGCAGGCGACGATACACTGGATTGGTGAGGAATGATGAAGCGGCCGCTTTTCAACCGCCTGCCGCTCATCGCGCTTACGGCCGTCCTGTTGGCGCTGTGCGCCGGGGCGGCGCTGCTGATGCGGCGCGACGCCGCCCCGCGGAGCATCGCGCGCATTGCCGTGGACGGCGAAACATGGCGGGAAATCGATCTCTCGGCCGTCGCCGACGAGACGAGCTTCGACATCGAGACGCCCGGGGGCTGGAACACCGTGACCGTGCGGCGCGGCGCGATCTGCGTCTCGGCCGCGGACTGTCCGGATCAGATCTGCGTCAGGCAGGGCTGGCTGGAGGGCGGCCTCGTGCCCATCGTGTGCCTGCCGCACCGGCTGGTGATTTCACTCGTGTCCGGCGGCGAAGAGGAGGCGTTTGACGCGGTTTCGGGCTGAAGCGCGCGCCGTCGTCCGGCTGCCCGCGGAAGGGGCGTTCGCCCCGAACCGCCTGTCAGGGGATATTTCGCATGATACAAAGGGGCTGCCCCGTTCGTCACGGCGCAGCCCTGTTTCGTTGTCCGTCCCGCCGCCATCACGCGTGCGGCATGGAAATGCCCACGGCCTCCAGCACCTCGTAGCGATCCATCTGGAGGTGCTTCTTCATCTGAAGCGCCTCCTCGATGGGCGTCTCGACGATGCCGCCGTCCCGCGTGCTGATGACGAGGTTGTTCCGGCCTTCCGCCAGCGCCTTCACCGCAAAGTAGCCCATGCGCGTGGCCGTTTCCCTGTCGCGCGCATTGGGCGAGCCGCCTCTCTGGATGTGGCCCAGCACGGTCACGCGCGGCTCGATACCCACGGCCTCGTGAATCTGCTTGCCGATCTCCACGGCGCTGCCCGCGCCTTCCGCCACGACGACCATGAAATGCGTGCTGCCGGCCAGGCGCGCGCTGCGGATGCGGGCGATCACGTCGCGCTCAAAGTCGATCTCGCGCTCCGGCACCAGCACGGCCGTCGCGCCGACCGAAATGCCCACATACAGCGCCAGAAAGCCCGCGTTGCGGCCCATGACCTCCACCACGGAGCAGCGCTCGTGAGACTGCATGGTGTCGCGCAGCTTATCGATGCATTCAATGGCGGTATTGCACGCGGTATCAAAGCCGATGGTGTAATTCGTGCAGCCGATGTCGTTGTCGATCGTGGCCGGAATGCCCACCACGGGAACGCCCATCCGGGAGAAATCCAGCGCGCCGCGGAACGTGCCGTCGCCGCCAATGGCCACGATGGCCTCCAGCCCGAGCATCTTGCAGGTGGCGATGGCCTTGAGCCGCCCCTTCTCCGTCAGAAATTCCTCGCTGCGCGCCGTATAGAGAATCGTGCCGCCGCGATCGAGGATATGGCCGACGCTCGCGCCGTCCAGCGCGACGAAGTCGCTGTTGATCAATCCCTGCCAGCCCCTGCGGATGCCGATGCACTCCATGCCGAAGGTGACGGCCGTGCGCACGACGGCCCGGACAGCCGCGTTCATGCCCGGCGAATCCCCGCCGCTCGTCAGAACGCCGATGCGCTTGATCTTTTTATCCATGGAAACCCTCTCCCTTCTCTCCGATGCTTCTTATCCCACGTCCAGCCGGCCTCGGGGACGTTTTTTTGTTACCGCTCAGTCCGCCCGACAGACGCCCTTCCGCATAGGAGCGGGCGGATGCTTTTTTTCAATTATAGCAGGGAACGAGGCGACAATCAATACGCAAATTGGTCCGATCAGGCGGATATCCGGGCGGAAAAAACGGCCCCGCGCGCTCTGTGCTCCGCGGGGCCGGACGACGCCTACAGCGTCTCGATCAGCCGGGTCAGATAGGCCTGCGTTTCCAGAATGTCCCTGATCTGCTGCTCGCCTGAGATTTCCCGCTCGATGGTCAGGCTGCCGTCGAAGCCATGCGCCTTGAGCCCCTTCAGAAGCATGGGGAAATTGACCTTCCCCTCGCCCACCTTGACCTCGCGCCCCAGCTCGCGGCCGTTGGTGGGATAGAAGGCGTCCTTGGCGTGGACGCCGCGCACGAAGTCGCCCAGCACGTCCAGCGCGTCGACGGGATTGGCCTTGCCGTAGAGAATCAGATTGGCCGGGTCGAGGTTGACGTACAGGTTGCCGGTGCCGATCTCTTCAAACAGGCGCAGCAGCACGACGGGCGTCTCCTGCCCGGTTTCGAAGAGCAGGTTCTGGCCGTTGTTCTTCAGCTCGCGCGCCACGGTCTTCACCGCCGCGCGCACGCCGGGATAGTTCGGGTCGCTCATATTCTCCGGGATGAAGCCCATGTGCGTCACCACGTCCACGATGCCCAGCTTGCGGGCGAACGCCGCCCCGTCGATGAGGTTCTGCACGCGCTCCGCGCGATACGCCACGGGCACGACGCCCAGCGTCTCCGGGCCTTCGGTGAAATTCCAGAACTTCGGGCCGGACCAGCCGCACCAGAAGGCCGTCAGTTCAATGTCAAATTCGCGGCAGAGCCGCAGGACGCGCTCCGCCATTTCGTCCGTCCAGAGCCGGGGATCCCAGCTCACCAGCTGGCCGTGATGAAAGCCGTATCCCGCCGCGTTCTCGAACACCTGCCGGAGCTCTCCGTCACAGTGCATGATTCTGATGCCTACGTTCATGCGAAAATACCTCCTCGATGCTGTTTCTGAGAATGAGCCCAACGCGCGAACCGCCGGACGCTTTTGAGGGCCTGCCGCGCGGCCAGAGACGGGCGTTCAGGGCCGACGGCGCTCCTCCCCGAGCGCCGAGAGCACCTCCGCCTCCGTGGGGATCGACCGCCCGGCGCCGGGGCGGCTGACGGTGATCGAGGCGGCCTGCGCCGCGATGCGCAGCGCGGCCTCAACGGGCTTTCCGGCCAGAACCGCATGGAAAAAATAGCCGGTAAACGTGTCGCCCGCGGCCGTCGTGTCCACCGCCCGGGTCGCAATGGCCTCCTGGCGCACGCGGCCGCGGGCGTCCGCATAGACGGCGCCCTGGCTGCCCAGCGTCAGCACGACGCGGCTGCGCGGATAGCGGCGCAGCAGCTCGTCCAGCATATCGTCCGTCTCATGCCGGGCCGTGATGTCCTCGCCCTCGATCTCGTTGAGAATGAACCACTCCACCAGCTCCAGCGGCCAGGCGAGCAGCGCCGCAGACACCGGGGACGGATTGAGAATCACATGCAGGCCGCGCCGCGCCGCCTGCCGGATCAGCTCGTCGCCGCCGCTGATTTCGTTCTGCATGAGCACGTAATCGCCCACGTCAAAATGCGACAGGGTTTCCCCGATCATGGCCGGCGTGATCATCCGGTTCGCGCCGCCGTAGAGGATGATGCTGTTGCGGCCCTCGGCGTCCACCTGAATGATCGCATGGCCGGTGGGCGCGTCGACGGTTCGCAGGTCGTCCGTATTCACGCCGAAGGCGTCCAGATAGTCCTTCATGAACAGGCCGTCCGGCCCGATGGCTCCGGCAAAATAAACCGTCTGGCCCGCCCTGGCCAGCGCGACGGCCTGGTTCGTGCCCTTGCCGCCTTCGTTCTTATGGTAGTCGTCGGAGCTGATCGTCTCGCCCTCGCGCACGAAGTGGCTGAGCTGATACACGTGATCGATGTTGACTGAGCCGAAAACCAGCATTTTCATGGGCGCGCGCTCCTTTCAGCGGGCAATGTGCGCGAACAGGTCGGCGAACAGCGCGTCGCGATGGATGTGGTAGACCATCCGGCACAGCGGCCGGCGCGGATCCATGGCGTAGTGATGATCGTATTCGGGAATCGGCGTGCTGATCAGCTTGTCGAGCATCAGGCGGCCGCCGTCGTTGAGCAGCCAGCCGATGGTGGTCACGTCCCAGATCACGCGGCTCCAGACCTTTCCCTCAGCATACTCGTTGGCGGCCTCCACGGTGTGCTGCACCAGGTAGTCGCACAGCGCGTTTTTGCCCGCGAGCCAGTGCTCCAGCTCGGGCCCCGTGGTCGTAAACGCGCTGACCACGCCCATGCAGGGGAGCAGCACCAGGGGCGCGCCGCAGTCGTAGACCACGCGCGCGGCCGCCACATCCTGCATGCAGTTGAACTCCTTGTTGTCGTGCCATTCCAGGCTGTGGCCGCCCAGCCAGACGACCACAATCCGGTCCGCGATGTCGGGATTCATGATCAGCGCGGACGCCACGTTCGTAATCGCGCCGATGGCCACGACATACAGCGGCTTTTCCGGGGAATAGGCCATGGCGCGCCGGCTCAGATCGGACGCCGCGTCGGAGGGGACAAAGGTCTTTTCACCCGGCAGGTAGCCCTCGGAGCCGCGGAACACAGGCGCCTCCGCGCCTGAAAGCCGCAGCAGCCTGAGGATTTCCTGATAGCTGCGCTCCATGCCGTCCGCCGGGCCTGTCGATCGGCTGTTAAAGAACGGCGCGGCGTAGAGCGCCTTCACGTTCAGCTTCTCGTCCGCACGCAGCGCGTAGGAGATTGCGAACTGGTCGTCGATCTCGTTGTAGGCGTCGGTATCCAGGACCATGTCGATCCGGCCCTTGGGGCATTCCAGGTTGCGAAGGCGCTGTTCCAGAGTCAGCATTGATATTCACCTTTCTCTCGCGTTCTGTTCGATTGGAAAAAGCGCGCGGGCCTGTCCCGCTCAGGCAATGTATCAGGCCGCGCCGGCATCCCCGGGTCTGTCAGGGATTCAGGCACGCGCCGGCCGCATTGAAGCTGTAGATTTTGCCGCCGATCGCCCTGCTGGTGTCGGCCAGCATGGCGCCGTTTCCCTCCAGATAGTACCACAGGCCGCCGATCTGCCGCCAGCCGGTCTGCATCGCGCCGGACTCGTTGAGGTAGTACCAGCGCCCGCCGCTCTGCACCCAGCCCGTCTGCATCGCGCCCGAGCCGCTGAAGTAATACCACTTGCCGCCGAGCTGCTGCCAGCCCGTCTGCATCGCGCCCGAGCCGCTGAAATAGTACCACTTGCCGCCGAGCTGCTGCCAGCCCGTCTGCATCGCGCCCGAGCCGCCGAAAAAGTACCACCGGCCGGAAACCTGCTTCCAGCCCGCGGCCATGTCGCCGTCCGCGTTGAAGTAATACCATTTGCCGCCGAGCTGCTGCCAGCCGGTCTGCATCGCGCCGGATGCGTTCAGATAATACCACCTGCCGCCGCCCTGCACCCAGCCGGTCTGCATGACGCCGGAGGCGTTCAGATAATACCACCTGCCGCCCGCCTCGACCCAGCCGGTCTGGCGGCAGCCGTCTTTGTAATAATACCAGGCGTCATTCAGTCTGTTCCAGCCGTCCTTGCTGCGCTGCGCCAGCACCGGCTTCAGGTGCTCGTAGGCCATTTCGGCGCTGTAATTGCCGGCCCACGCGTCCACCACCTCGCCGCCGTCCACAATGGCGCAGTATGCCAGCATGACGGATCCGCCGCCGCCCATGCCGCGGACGATGCTCCAGAGCAGGTTGCCGCCGTTCATGGTAAAGACGATATCATCGCAGTTGGGCGCATAGAGCGTCTTGAAGGCCGACACGACGTCGGCGCCGTTGCCGTCCACGTCGGCGGCGATGACCTTGAGATCGCCGCGTCTGATCCAGTCGCATTCGGTCAGGGTCCGGATGGTGTTGGCCGAGTTGATGCACATCGCCCGGCCGTCCACGAGCGTGGCGCGATAAAAGATCAGCAGCTGAACCTTCGACGCGTAGCTGTCTGAACCGACCATGCCGCCCTCCGGCGTCGACATCGACCACGAAGGCGCCGCCGCAGCGGCGGCCGACGCCGGCAACAGCGCCGCCAGCGCCAGCGCCAGGCTCAGCGCCAGACTCAGACTTTTGTGCGCGAATGATCTCATGACATGCACTCCCTTCCCATTCTTTTTCCATTTTATCACACTTTTCTCCCATGTCAATACGTTGTCGGCGCGCCGGGGCGGTCTCATTTGCGCTCAATCTGTCCCGTCATGCGAAAACCGGCTTGCCGGAGGGGGACGGCCGGCGCCTGTGTTGTTCATTATTTAACTTTACTTTTTCCCATCCCCGTCCTATAATGAGTCTAAATCGCCGACGAGGAAGAGTAATCCGCAAACCGGTTCAGAGAGGGACGCGCACGGTGCGAGCGTCCTGCCGCGCGAACGGATGAAGACCGCCTCCGAGAGGCCTGTGAACAGGCCCGGCCGACGCCGTTACCGTCTTCAAACGAGTGGCCGTCCTCCGGGCGGCAATCGGGGTGGAACCGCGCTGAACAGCGTCCCCTGCGCAGCAGCCTGTGCAGGGGATTTTTCTATACCTGCACGAGAACAGAACCGGAAAGGATGAGGAACATGGACAAGGAAGAGTACAGGGCGTTTTTCGAAAGCGTGTACCGGCATTCGCTGGCGCACATCCTGGCAAAGGCCGTGATCGAGATCTACGGCCGGGAGCGCGTGCAGTACGCCATCGGCCCGCAGATTGCGGACGGCTTCTACTACGATTTCCTGCTGCCCGTCGGCATCTCCAGCGAGGACTTCAAGACCATCGAGGAGAAAATGCGCGAGATCATCAGGCGCCGCGAGGACTGGGTGTGCGAGGAGCTGAGCCGTGAAGAGGCGAAGGCGCTGTTTGCCGGGCAGAAATTCAAGCTCGAGCTCATCGACGACCTGCCCGAGGGCGAGAAGATCACCGTCTACCGCACCGGCGACGACTTCGTGGATCTGTGCCGCGGCCCGCACATCGGCAATTCTCAGGAGCTCATGAACACCGCCTTCCAGGTGCGCGCCGTCTCCGGCTCGTACTGGCGCGGCGACGAGCACCGCGAACAGCTGCAGCGCGTCTACGTGTACGCCTTCACGGACCAGAAGGCGCTCAAGGAGCATTTGGCGTTCATCAGGGAGGCCATGGAGCGCGACCACAAAAAGCTGGGCGCGCAGCTCGATCTGTTCATGTTCGACGACACCGCGCCCGGCATGCCCTACTGGCTGCCCCGCGGCTGGAAGATGTATCAGACCCTGCTGGCCTACTCCCGCGGCATTCAGGACAGGCACGGCTATACCGAGATCTCCGCGCCGCTCGTCAACAAGAAAAAGCTGTGGCTCATCAGCGGCCACTGGGCGCACTATGTGAACAACATGTTCATGGTGCCCGGCATCTCCGGCTGGCTGAGCGCCGACGCCGAAATTCCCGGGGTGCTGGATAACCTGCAGGAGGGCGTGGCGGAGACGGCCACGGTGAAGCTGCCCGCCGGCAGCGCCGTGTTCAACCGCGAGCTGGACGACACCATGGGCGCCAAGCCCATGAACTGCCCCAACGCCATGATGACCTACAAGCGCACCGTGCACTCCTACAAGGAGCTGCCCATCCGCTACAGCGAATACGACGTGCTGCACCGCAAGGAGAAGTCCGGCCAGATGAACGGCCTGTTCCGCGTGCAGGAATTCCGCCAGGACGACGACCATACCTTCGTGATGGAAAGCCAGATCGAGAGCGAAATCGCCGATATCATCGCCATCGCCGACGAGATTTACAGCACGTTCGGCCTGACCTACCGCGCCGAGCTCTCCACGCGGCCCGAAGACTTCATGGGCGACATCGAGGTCTGGAACCGCGCGGAGGCCGCGCTGAAGAAGATCCTGGACGACAAATACGGCGAGGGCGGCTATGAGATCAACGAGGGCGACGGCGCCTTCTACGGCCCGAAGATCGACCTGCAGATCAAGGACGCGCTGGGCCGCGAATGGCAGTGCGGCACCATCCAGCTCGACTTCCAGCTGCCGCACAACTTTGGCCTCACCTATCAGACCAGGGAGGGCGGCACGGAAATGCCCGTCGTCATCCACCGCGCCATCTACGGTTCTCTCGAGCGCTTCATCGGCATCATCATCGAGCACTTCAAGGGCGCGTTCCCGTTCTGGCTCTCGCCCTGCCAGGTGGCCGTGGTGCCCATCCGCACCGCGCACAACGACTACGCCAGGGAAGTCGTGGAGACCCTCGACGATCTGGGCATCCGCTGCGAAGCGGACTACGCCGACAAGAACATGAACGAGAAGATCAAGGCCGCCAAGACCATGAAGGACCCGTTCATCGTGGTGGTGGGCGACAAGGAAGCGGAAGAGCGCACGGTTTCCGTCACCATCCGCGGCCAGAAGCAGCAGCTGCACGACATCCCGCTGGACAAGTTCGCCGCCATCTGCAAAAAGCTGGTCAGGGAGCATGCCAGGGAGCTGGAAATCGAGGCATAGCCTTTTCGCAAAGGCCATATGAAAAGGGGCCGCAGCCCGTCACAGCCGCCGGCCCCTTTTCGTGTCCCCCGCGCGGGCCTCACGCCTGCCCGCGGTCCGCCTTGAGCCCGTGCTCATCGCCCCATGTGCACATGGCGTCCAGAATGGGGATCAGCGATTCGCCCCGCGCCGTGAGGGAATACTCGACCCGGGGCGGAATCTGCGGATATTCCTTCCGGCGCACCAGGCCGTCCCGCTCGAGCTCCTTCAGCGTCGCGCTGAGCGTCTTATACGATATGCCGCCGATGTATTTCTTCATTTCATTGAAGCGGACCACCCTGAATTCCATCAGCGTATACAGTATGACGCTCTTGTACTTGCCCCCGATGAGCGACAGCGTATAGCTGAAGCCCGTGGCGTTCAGGCTCTCGTCCGCAATGCACCTTCCGCTCACGCAAAGCCCTCCCATCGCTTCACTTTGGGTAAGTATATAACCCAAATGTGCGTACTTGACAATTCTTTCACATCCGTTCATATTATAAGGTGGAAGCCGGAACAAGTCAACCGACGAGCAAAAACTGTCAGGAGGGAAAAGCAATGAAAAAGAATCTCGGCGTGAAATGTTATCTCTATCCCATGCCCACCTATATGATCGGCACATACAACGAGAACGGCAGCGTGGATGTCATGATGATGGCCTGGGGCGGCATCTGCGCGGAGAACATGGTCGCCCTGAACCTGGAATCCGATCACAGGACCGTGGCGAACCTGAGGGCGCGCGGCGCGTTCACGCTGGCCGTCCCCGGCACGGATACCATCCGGGAATCCGACTTCTTCGGCATCGCCACCTCCAACAAAATGCCGGACAAATTCGAGCGTTCCGGCCTCCACGCGGAAAAGAGCGCCCGCGTGGACGCGCCCGTGATCACGGAATATCCGCTGACGCTGGAATGCAGGGTCGTCGAGATGCAGGAGCAGCCCTATGGCCTGCGCGTGCTGGGCGAAATCGTCAACGTGCTGGCCGATGAGGAAACGCTGGATGAAAAGGGCCGCATCGACGCCGAAAAGCTGCATGCCTTCGCCTTCGACCCGATGCGCAACGGCTATTACGCGCTGGGCGAAAAGGCGGGTCAGGCGTGGCATTCCGGCGCGGACCTGATGAAAAAATAACGCATAAAGGGCCGTGCCGCGGGTCAGACTGAAGGTGTTTCCGGATCCGGGCGGATTTCACTGCAGCCGGCGTTCGCAAACACATATCTTCCGTCAGGAGATGATCGGCATGACCAAAGCAACCCGTCGCGACAGGCGGCCCCCCGTCGAGCCGGAAACCGTCGCATCCGCCATGGAGCAGACCGGACTGATCCCTTCGCTGCCCGAGGATGAGGACGAGTCGGCGGCCTACGAGGCGCTCTATCCCATTCCCCGACAGCAGGAAAACACCAGACCGCGCCGATGAGCGCATCCGCCCGCCTCCCAGGAGGCGGGCGGATCTTTTTCGCCGCCGCCTCGCCAGAGTATCCCCTTCGTCCCACATTTTCCCGTCATGAGCCTGTTTTTTGCTAAATTTCTGTTTTTTATCGCTTAATTGTGACAAATATTTCCTTTTTGCTTGATTTTGAAATATATTTGAAATATAATAGGGGTCATACATGGAGGTGAATCCCGTGCGCCTGAGCAAACAGAGACCGTTCTCCCGATGCGTGCGCCTCGCGGCCGTCCTGCTGGCCATCACACTGGGCTGGCCGGCTGTGCCCGCCCGCGCCGCAACCGCCATATACACCATCACCGCGAAAAAAGTCAACGTCCGCGCGCTGCCCGACACGGACTCGGACATTCTGGCCGTGCTGAGGCAGGGCTCTGAGCTGACGCTCCTTGAATCCACGGCGGACGGCTGGCTCAGGGTCAGCGCCGGCGGCACGACGGGCTATGTCTCCGCCGATTACGCCGCGCTGTCCGGCGTCATTTCAGGCGGCGGCACGCTGACCGCCATCGTCACGACGGACAAGCTGTATGTGCGCGCGGAACCGTCCTCCTCCAGCAAATCGCTGGATCTGGTGCGGCGCGGCGCCGAGCTGACCGTCAGCGCCATGACCGGCGACTGGCTGCAGGTGAGCCACGGCGGCGGGACCGGCTACATCGCCGCGGCGTACGTGCGCCTGATGTCATCCGGCACGGCGCCGACGCCCGCGGCCACGACGGCGCCCGCAACGCCCACAGCCGCCCCGACGCCCGAGGCCACGACCGCTCCGACCTCCGCCGACACGCTGAAGGAAGGCAGCCGCGGCAACGATGTCAAAGCGCTGCAGGACAAGCTCGTCAGGCTGGGCTATCTGGCCGGCCCGTCGGACGGCCTCTACGGCGCGGACACAAAGGCGGCCGTGCGGAGCTTCCAGCGCGCGAACGGCCTCACGGCGGACGGCGCGGCCGGCCCCAAGACGCGGGCCGCCATCGACAGCGCCCTCGCCGCGCTCTCGCCCACCCTCGCTCCGGCCGCGACGCCCGCGCCGGACACGATCCTCAAGAAGGGCGCCTCGGGCGAGGCCGTGCGCGCCCTGCAGCAGGACCTCATCCAGCTGGGCTACCTGACCGGCGAGGCGGACGGCCTCTACGGAACCGGCACGAAAAACGCGGTGCGCGCCTTTCAGGCGGCCAGCGGCCTGGCTGCGGACGGCGCGGCCGGTGAAAAGACGCTGCTGGCGATACAGAACGCCGTCGGCGCCATCGCCGCGGCCTCCACGCTGAAGGAGGGCAGCCGGGGCGACGCCGTGAAGGCGCTGCAGCAGAAGCTGATCTCGCTGGGACTGCTCGCCGGTTCAGCGGACGGCATCTACGGCGCGAGCACCCGATCCGCCGTCCTGGCCTTCCAGACCGCCAGCGGCCTGACCGCGGACGGCACGGCGGGCGCCGCCACGCTGAGCGCGCTGAACGCCGCCTATCAGGCGGGCGCCGTCAACAACGGCACCATCACGGCGCCGAGCAGCATCAGCAACGACAACGTGGTCATCACGCCGTCCACGTCGGTCAGCGCCTATCCCACGCTGAAATACGGCGATTCGGGCGACAATGTGGCCGTGCTGCAGACGCGGCTTCAGACGCTGGGCTACTTCAAGGGCAGCGTCGGCGGCAATTTCGGCACGCTCACGCGCACCGCCGTCACGGCATTCCAGGCGGCGGCCGGTCTGACCGCCGACGGCATCGTCGGCACCACCACGTGGAACGCGCTGTACGCGCAGAACGCGCCGGCCGCTTCCTCGGCCACGCTGCAGGAGGGCGACAAAAACGACGCCGTGAAGAACATGCAGACGCGCCTGAGGGAGCTGGGCTACCTGACCAGCGGCGCGGACGGCGAATTCGGCTCCAGGACCAGGGCGGCCGTCCAGGCCTTCCAGGTCGCCGCGGGCATCATGTCCGACGGCGTGGCCGGCCCGCAGACGCTGGCCGCGCTGTACGCCGAGAGCGCGCCGCGCGCCGGCGACACCGTCTCCCCCGCCCCGACCGGCAGCCTCGTCGTCGTGCCTTCCAATCCTTCGACCGGCATCCGGGACACCGACTATGAGACCGCCGCCAGGCTGGTGGCGCTGGCCAAGCAGTACATGGGCTGCAAGTACATCTACGCGCATCAGAGCCCGCCCTATTTCGACTGCTCCGGCCTGACGCAGTACGTCTACAAGCAGTTCGGCTACAGCCTCAAGCGCACGGCCTATCTGCAGGGCTACGACGACACCTATCCGAAAATCGCGAACATCAGCGACCTGCAGCTCGGCGACCTGATCTACTTCAACACCAACACCACCGACAGCGACCTGAGCGACCACGCCGCCATCTACATCGGCGACGGCAGCTTCATCCACGCCAGCAGCTCGGCCGGCAAGGTGGTCATCAACTCGCTCACCAGCGGCTACTACAAGGAGCACTTCTCCTGGGGCCGCCGCGTGCTCAACCAGTAAGCCGCCTCTGCGGATCCCCTCCCGGCGATCAGAAAGCAATCGCCGGGATTTCTTTCGTCCTCTCCCGCGCGGACGCGATGAGCGGAAGATAAAGAAACGATTAGAAATCGGAAATCTGCGCGGAAAAGCAGGAAATCTTCCTTGAAAAAACGGCAGCATTGCGATACAATCAGGCTGAACGGATCGGTGCGGCCGCCCCGGCGGGCGCGTCCGCGCGAAGAGCCGGCAATCCGGCCGGCTTTCCATATCCCGCCGCGTTCCGCGCGAACCCACACGAGGAGGTCAGCATGCCCGTGAAGATCCTGATTGTCGAGGACGACCTCGTCATCGCGCGCGCGGTGCGGGAACACCTGTCCGGCTGGGGATACGAGTGCGTGTGCGCGGAGGATTTCCGGCATGTGTCGGAGACGTTCGCGCGCGTAGCGCCTCAGCTGGTGGTGATGGACATCACGCTGCCCTTCTTCGACGGCTTTCACTGGTGCCAGGAAATCCGGCGCGTGTCGCGCGTGCCCATCCTGTTCCTCTCCTCCGCCTCGGACAACATGAATATCGTCATGGCGGTGAACATGGGCGGCGACGACTTCCTGGCCAAGCCGTTCGACCTGAACGTGCTCACCGCCAAGGCGCGGGCCCTGCTGCGGCGCGCCTATGAGTTCGGCGCGCCGGCGGACGTGCTCGACTGCGGCGGCGCGGCGCTCAATCTGTCCGAAATGACCCTGACGAAGGACGGCGTGAAGCTGGCGCTCACGCGCAACGAGCTGCGCATACTGCAGGCACTGATGGAGAGCCGCGGCCGCGTGGTCAGCCGCGACGCACTGATGCAGCGCCTGTGGGAAACGGACAGCTTTGTGGATGAAAACACGCTCACGGTGAACATGACGCGCCTGCGCCGCAAGCTGGCCGCCGCAGGCGTCGAGAACATCATTCACACGAAGAAAGGCATGGGATACCTGGTGGAATGAAATTCGCGTGGGATTATCTGAAGAAAAACTGGAAGAAGCCTCTCGCCCTGCTGCTGTGCGGCGCCCTGTACGCGCTGGTATTCAGCCTGTATCGCCTGCCCGTCGCGGCCGCCGCCTACGGCACGGCCCTCTGCCTGGCCTTCCTCGCCCTGGTGGCGCTGATCAGCCTCGCGCGCGGCGCGCGCCGGCACCGGCTCATCCGCGAGACCATCAGGGAGGCGCACATCACCATCGAGCGCCTGCCCGAGCCGGCCGGGCCGATCGAGGCGGACTACTGGGCGCTGGCGCACGCGCTGGAGGACAAAAAGCGGCGCGTTGTTTCGGAAAACGCCGCGGCGCAGGCCGAAATCAAGGAATACTATACGCTCTGGGCCCATCAGGTCAAAACGCCCATCGCGGCAATGCGGCTGATTTTGCAGGGCGAGGACACGGACGAGAGCCGCGAGCTGGCCGCCCAGCTGCTGCTGGTCGAACAGTATGTCGAAATGGCGCTGGCCTATGTGCGCGCGGACGGCGGGGCGTCCGATTTTCTCATCCGCCGCTGCGACCTGGACGGCATCGTGCGGCAGGCCGTGCATCGCTATGCGCCGCTGTTTATCCGCAAGCGGCTTTCGCTGGAGATCCGTCCCCTCTCCTCCCGCGTGGTGACCGACGAGAAATGGCTGTGCTTCGTGATCGAACAGATCATTTCCAACGCCGTCAAATACACCCGGCAGGGCGGCGTGGTCATCGGCGAGGAACCGCCCGGCGTGCTGGTCATCCGGGACACGGGCATCGGCATCGCGCCGGAGGACCTGCCGCGCGTGGGCGAAAAGGGCTTCACCGGGCGCAACGGCCGCGAGGACAAGCGCGCGACGGGCATCGGCCTGTATCTGTGCCGCAAGGTGCTCGGCCGGCTGGGTCACAGCCTGTCCATCGAGTCCGAACCCGGCCGCGGCACAAAAGTGCGCATCGACCTGCGTCAGGACGATGCGCACACGGAATAGGCCGGCGGTGGGCAAATGAGCGTCCCGCGGCGGGAAACCCGGCTACAGCGCTTCAGGGCGCTCCATGTGCCGCCGCAGCTGCTGGCGGAATCCGCGCGGCGCCGTGCCGGTGACGCTGCGGAAAACCTTGCCGAAATAGCTCGGGCTCGAAAAGCCGCACTGATAGCAGATGTCGGTGATGCTCTGTTCGGTGTGCAGCAGCAGGTCGACGGCGCGCTCAACGCGGTAATCGTTCAGAAACTCGATGGGCTTGCTGTTGATCGCGCGGCGGAAGCAGCGGAAGCACTCGCTGCGGCTGATGCTGGCCGAAGCGGCGATCAGGTCGATGGTCAGCTCCTGCTGGAAGTGCCGGTAGATGTAGGACAGCATCCGCTTGGCCCGCTGCTCGTTGACGAGCTGGTTCTCAGAATCCGGAAGGGCTTCGCGCCGCCGCCGGGTGTGCTCCATGAGCAGCAGCCACAGCGCGGTGACATGGTTCCGGACAAGCAGCTCATAGCCGAAATCGGTTCTGTCCAGGCTCAGGGCCTGGCCGACCAGGGCGCACGCCTCCGCCTGCCAGGCCTCCGGCCCGTCCAGGCGCAGGAGCGGCAGCCCGCGGCATCCGGCCAGCGGCGCGACGCAGCGCGCAAAGACATCCGAATCCGGATCGGCAATCAGTGCGGGATGGAACTGAATCGTCTCCATCTCGGCGTCCGGGTCGCTCTCATCGGCGGCATACATGTGCAGCGCGCCGGCATTGACCAGAAAGCATTGCCCCTGCTCGAACAGCGCGCTTTCACCGCTCACATGGCAGTGGATCTTCCCCTTTTTCACTCTGCCCAGCGTGACCTCGTCATACCAGCGCCAGCTGACGGCGCCGTTGCAGGCAAAGAGAAACTGCCAGAGGCGCATCTTAAAGGGAAAAGCGGCGTCATACGTGGAATTGTGAACAACACTGGAATTGCGGACATCATCCATGCTCGTTCCCCCTCCCCGAAATGGGCGGCGACATGTTCCACACCTGTTTCTCCCCGCTTCAATCGTCTTAGACGAAATTGTCTCCCCCCTCAGCACTTCGCCGGGCCAGCCATGGGATTTTCCCCAGAGTTTCAGTCAGCCGGACGCCAATCAAAGCGTTCTTTTGTTCATCCCGTTACAAAAGATATACTTTGAATTGTGATTTAATTATAGCAAAATTCACAGGGTATGTCAATCCCCCATTTCGCTGGGAGTTGGGAAATCCAATTCAAAAAAACAAATGCCCGCTGTAAAAAACAGAGAATTTCACACAGAAACTGTGGAAATTCCGGAGCGGATGTGGTACACTTAATTATATGCTCAGGAAAGATGGAGGTGTATGTGAATGACAAAGCGCATTGACGCGCTCCTGGCCGCCATGCAGCAGGCCGGGCTGACGCATATGCTGATTCAGAAGCCGAAGAACATGCGCTATCTGACCGGCTACACGGGCGAGGGCTGTCTGCTTGTGTCCGAGTCGGGCGTGGTCATCCTGACCGACTTCCGCTATGTCGAGCAGGCGACCATCCAGACGCCGTACGCCCAGGTCATCCGATACGACGCCGCGCATCCGCGGCTGGGTGAAATCCGCCAGCTGCTGGTGAACGCCAACGCGCACAAGCTGGCCCTCGAGGAGGACGACGTGACCGTCGAGGCCTACCGCGATATGCTCCGGGGGCTCAGCGGCATTGAGCTCACCGCCGCGGGCGGCCTGGTCGAACGGCAGAGAATCATCAAGGACGACGAGGAAATCGAGTGCATCGCAAAGGCCTGCCGCATTTCCTGCGAGGCGTTTGAGAAGCTGCTGGGCGTGATGAAGGCGGGCATGACAGAGCGCGAGATCCAGCTCGAGCTGGATTACACCATGCTGCGCCTGGGCGCCGAGGACATCGCCTTCAGCACCATCGCCGCCGCGGGCGTGAACGGCTCCCTGCCGCACGCCACGCCCAGCGACCATGTGGTTCGCGAGGGCGAGATGCTGACGCTCGATTTCGGCGCGCTGTACGGCGGCTACTGCGCCGACATGACGCGCACCGTGGCCTTCGGCCAGATCAGCGACGAGCTGAAGCGCATTTACGACATCGTCCTGGAGGCGCAGCTGCGCGCGCTGGATATGATCGCCCCCGGCGTGGTGTGCAGCGAGGTGGACCGCTGCGCGCGCGAGCTGATCGACCGGCATTATCCCGGGGCGTTCGGCCACAGCCTGGGCCACGGCGTCGGGCTGAACATCCACGAGCAGCCCGGGCTGAGCACCCGCGACCAGCGTGCGCTGACGCCGGGGCACGTCGTCACGGTGGAGCCGGGCATCTATCTGCCGGGCGTAGGCGGCTGCCGCATTGAGGATACGGTGGTGATCACGGAAAACGGCTACCGCAATCTCGTGACCTCCCCGAAGGAACTGATTCACCTGTAAGCGCTCCGGCCGGCGCGGCGCTCCCCGCCCGCGTCTCCCGGATCAATAAACCCGACTGACACTTTAAGGAGGAACGCACCAATGGTTACTGCTGGCGATTTCAAAAAGGGACTGACCGTAGAGTGGGACGGCGGCGTGTGGACGATCGTCGATTTCCAGCATGTCAAGCCGGGCAAGGGCGCCGCTTTTGTTCGCACCAAGATCAAGAACATCATGACCGGCGCGGTCGTTGAACGCAGCTTCAACCCGACCGACAAGATGCCCAAGGCCATTATCGAGACCAAAGAGCTCGAATACCTCTACAACGACGGCGATCTGTACTACTTCATGGATCCCGAATCCTACGAGCAGATGCCCCTCACCCGCGACAAGGTCGAGGAAGCCATTCCCTTCATGAAGGAGAACACCGTGGCCACCGTCCGCTTCTTCAAGGGCGAGGCCTTCTCCGTCGAAGCGCCGAACTTCGTCGAGCTGCAGGTCACCGACACCGAGCCCGGCTTCAAGGGCGATACCGCCTCCAACACCACCAAGCCCGCCACCGTCGAGACCGGCTACACGCTGCAGGTGCCCCTGTTCATCAACACCGGCGACATCCTGCGCATCGATACCCGCACCGGCGAATACATGTCCCGCTCCTGACGCCCCGCGCGGCGCAAACCACTCCATCTCAGACGACGATTATTCAAAGGAGGAGTCAGCATGGCTAATCAGTTGTCCGATAAGGTTTCCTACATCCACGGCCTCATGGAGGGCATGAAATTTGACACGGATTCAAACGAAGGCAGGCTCCTCAACGAGATCATTGGGCTGCTGGGTGAAATGGCGGAAGAAATCGAATCCGTTTCCGAAGCGCAGGACGAGCTGAGCGAATACGTCGACAGCATCGACGAAGACCTGGCCGACCTCGAGGACGCGCTGCTGGGCGACGAAGACGAGGACGAGGACGACGGGAACGAGGACGAAGAGGACGAAGAAGACGAAGAAGACTACGACGACGAGGATGACGAAGGCGACGAGGATTTCGACGACGAAGACGAAGATGAGGACATCTATGTCGAGTGCACCTGCCCGAACTGCAAGGGATCCTTCTATGTGAGAGAGGCGGAGCTCTCGCCGGATGCGCTTCACGTATGCCCCCGCTGCGACGCGCACGTGCACGCCGTTCCGGATTACGAGGCCGACGAGGAAATACCCGTCGCGCATCCTGTCGAAGATGACGAAGAATAACCGACGAACCATATCGCAGGGCGGGCGCTTCGCAGGAGGTGCTCGCTTTTGCGTGCCGGTTATGCGCCCTGGAAGCGGGGCGCGGGCGTGGTGAGATCATGATTTTCGTCGAGAATTTGTCGTTTGATCCATACTATAACCAGGCGTTCGAGGAATACGTATTCGAACACGCCGCGCCGGGCGAGCGGGTGCTCATGCTGTGGCGCAACGACCCGGCCGTGGTGTGCGGATGCTGTCAGAACGTGTACGCCGAGGTGAACCTGGCGCGGGCCGCCGCGCTGGGCGTGGCCGTCGTGCGGCGCGAGAGCGGCGGCGGGGCGGTCTACCACGACCACGGCAACGTCAACTACACCTACATCGTCCCGGCCGACGGGGCGGTGGACTACGCCTCGCTGATCGCGCCGGTGGTCGACGCGCTTCAAAGGCTGGGCATTCCCGCCGGGCTGAACCGCACCAGCGACATCGCGGTGAACGGGCTGAAGGTGTCCGGCAGCGCGCAGAAAATCCGGAAGGGCCGCGCGCTGCATCACGGCACGCTGCTGTACGACGCGAATCTCGACCGGCTCCGCGAGCTGGCGGACGGGCCGCGCGGACGCTTCGAATCGAAGGGCGTGAAGTCGTCCCCCTGGCCGGTGAGCAACATGCGTCCCCTTCTGGGAGACGGCGCGCCCGACGTCGAGGGGTTTGTCGCGCGGCTGCGCGCATTGCTCGCGCCCGGCGTTCCCACCGTGCGGCTGACGGATGCCGAAAGGGCCGGGGTCGCTCTGCTGGCCGACGAAAAGTACAGGAGCTGGGCCTGGACGTGCGGCCGTTCGCCGGCCTTCACGCACGAAGCGGACTTCCTGCTGGGCGGCCTGCCGGTGACGTTCAGGTGCGCGGTCCGGCGCGGGATCATCGAGGACATCTCATTCGACGCGTCGCTGCCCGTCCTGGCGGCCGCCCGGCGGCGGCTGACCGGCGCGGCGCTGGAACCCGGCGCGGTGCGCGAACGGCTCCTCGGCCTCGAGGGGCTCGAAGCGCTTGGCGAAGAACTGTTTTAGGGAGGAAGAAAAGCACCGATGGAAACCGAAATCAGAATGCCCCGGCTGCGCCCGGATATGAAGAAGGGCATGCTGGCCGCATGGCTCAAGGACGAAGGCGAAGCCTTCGAAAAGGGCGAGGCGCTGTTTGAGATCGAGACGGACAAGGTGGTCAGCCAGATCGAGGCCGAACGCGCCGGCCGCGTGAAAAAGATCATGGCCGGGGAGGGCGACGAGCTGGAGCCCGGCGCTGTGATCGCGCTGATCGAGGAGTAGGGGCGTATGGAGAGAAAGCCGGAATGGCTGAAGGTCCGCTACAACCGCGAGGCGGTCGAGGAGGTCGCGCGGCTGATGAAGGACCTGAAGCTCAACACCGTGTGCAGGGAGGCCGACTGCCCCAACCTGGGCGAGTGCTTCCGCAAGCACACCGCCACGTTCATGATCCTGGGCGCCCACTGCACGCGCAACTGCCGCTTCTGCAACGTCGCGTGCGACCGGCCCGACCCGGTCGACCCGGACGAGCCGGCGCACGTCGCCGAGGCGGCGAAGCGGCTGGGGCTGAGGCACGTCGTGGTGACCAGCGTCACCCGGGACGATCTGCCGGACGGCGGCGCGGCGCACTTCGCGGCGGTCATCCGCGCGCTGCGCGACGCCTGCCCCGGCGCGACGGTCGAGGTGCTCATCCCCGACCTGAAGATGGACACCGCCGCGCTCGACACCGTGCTCGACGCGCGGCCCGACGTGCTCAACCACAACGTGGAGACGGTCAAATCGCTCTACGCGGCGGTTCGCCCGCAGGCGGTCTATGAGCGCTCGCTCGACGTGCTGCGCTACTGCAGGCAAAGCTGTCCGGACATGCTCGTCAAGACCGGCTTCATGGTCGGCCTAGGCGAAACGGAGGAAGAAATCGACGCGCTGATGGACGACATCCTCGAAACAGGCTGCGACATCCTGACCATCGGACAGTACCTGCAGCCGAGCCGCGAACACGCGCCGCTCAGGCGCTACGTCACCCCGCAGGAATTCGACGCCTACCGGGAAAAGGCGCTGCGGAAGGGCTTCAGGTACTGCGCCAGCACGCCGCTCGTGCGCTCGTCATACCGCGCGGCGGAGGCGCTGGACGCGGCGAGGGCAAGGGCATGATCTATATCGAAACGGGCTCGACCGACGTGTACCATAACTTCGCGCTGGAATACTACTTCGCGGCGCGGAAGAAGCTCGGGGACACGGTGTTTCTGTTCTGGCGCACCAGCCCCACGCTGATGGTGGGCAAGTATCAGAACACGCTGGAGGAAATCCGGCGCGATTACGCCGAGGCGCACGGCATCCGGGTGGTGCGGCGCATGTCCGGCGGCGGCACCATCTACACCGACATGGGCGGCTGGCAGTTCACCTTCATCGAGCAGGGCGATGCCGACGAAATCCGCTTCCAGACGTACACGCGGCCCATCGTGGACGCGCTGCGCGCGCTGGGCGTGCCGGCGGACTTCAACGGCCGCAACGACCTGCTGATCAACGGGCGCAAGATCTCCGGCAACGCGCAGTACAAGCTCGCCGGCAGCACGGTCCACCACGGCTCCCTGCTGTTCGATACGGACATCGGGCAGATGGTCGCCAGCACCACGGTGGCCGACGAGAAGATTCTCTCGAAGAGCATCCGGTCCGTGCGCGAACGCGTGACCAACATCTCGGAGCACCTGCCCTCCTCCATGGACGCCGAAGCCTTCAAGGCGCACATGGTCGGCTTCATCACGCGCGGCGGCGCGGCGCGCTATGAACCGACCGCCGGGGATCTTGCGGAAATCGGGCGCATTGCCCGGGAGAAGTTCGCCGCGTGGGAATGGTGCTACGGCATGAATCCGAAATTCAGCATCGTCCGCTCCGGGCGCTTTCCCGGCGGCCGGATCGACTTCCGGCTGGAGGTCAGAAAGGGCCTGATCGAAGGGGCCGCGGTGAACGGCGATTTCTTCGCCGGAGAAAAGGCGGACGGGCTGGCGGCTTCGCTGATCGGCTGCCGATACGACAGGCAGGCCGTGCGGGAGCGCCTGCTGGCCCGGGGCTTCGAGGGCGTCGTATACGGCATCAGCATCGACGACATGGCCGCGACGGTCGCGGACTGAACGCAAAGGGAGGAAAACGGGATGAAATACGGCATCTACTACGCGTATTGGGAGAAGGAATGGGCGGCGGATTACATTCCATACATGGAAAAGGCGGCGAAGCTGGGCTTTGACTTCCTTGAAATCGCCTGCACGCCCATCAACGGCTACAGCGAGCAGCAGCTGCGCGACCTGCGCCAGGCCGCCAGGGACAACGGCATCTTCCTGACGGCCGGCCACGGCCCCGCCGCCAGCCAGAACCTGGCCAGCGCCGATCCGGCGGTGGTGAAAAACGCAAAGGCCTTCTTCACCCAGCTGCTCAGGCGGCTGGAAATCCTGGACATCCACACCATCGGCGGCGGCATCTACAGCTACTGGCCGGTGGACTACTCAAAGCCCATCGACAAGGCGGGCGACTGGGCGCGCTCCGTCGCCAACGTGCGCGAAATGGGCCGCGTCGCGGCGGACTGCGGCGTCGACTACTGCCTCGAGGTGCTCAACCGCTTCGAGGGCTACCTCCTCAACACCGCGGAGGAGGGCGCGGCCTTCGTGCGCGAGGTGGACGTGCCGGCCGTGAAGCTGATGCTGGACACCTTCCACATGAACATCGAGGAGGACTCGATGGGCGGCGCCATCCGCACGGCGAAGGGCCTGCTGGGCCATTTCCACACCGGCGAATGCAACCGCCGCGTGCCCGGCCGGGGCCGCATGCCCTGGCATGAGATCGGCGACGCGCTGCGGGACATCGGCTACGACGGCACGGTGTGCATGGAGCCGTTCGTGCGCATGGGCGGCACGGTGGGCTCCGACATCAAGGTGTGGCGCGACGTGAGCCGCGGCGCCACGGCCGAACAGCTCGACCGCGACGCGGCTGATTCGGTGGCCTTCGAGCGATTCGTGTTCGAAGCGTAAGACCGGGCGGGCGCGCCGACGCCTGTCCCCTTCCATCAAACGACAGACGGGACGAGGAGCATATGAATTACAAAGGTGCGGTTTTCTTCGACTACGACGGCACGCTGACCGACGGCGCGGCGGGCGTCACGGAAACATCCCAGGCGACGCGCCGTTCCATCGCGCAGCTGCGGCAGGCGGGCTATCTCGCCGTGCTGGACACGGGGCGCGCCATGTGCTACGCCGACAAATCCGGCGTCGACTTTGACGGCATGATCACCTCCAACGGCACGCACGCCCTGGTGTGCGGCGAGGTGGTCCTCAACACGCCCATCGATCAGGAGGCGCTCGCGCGAATCATGGCGCGGCTGAACGAGATGGGCATCTATTACGGCATTGACAACCCGGAACGCTGCTACGCCCGTGACCTGGACGAGGCCAGCTTCGCGCACTGGATCAGGACCTTCAGCATCAGCCGGGATACCTTCCGTCCCCTGCCGGCGGACGGAAAGCCCGTGGGCTACAAGCTGAGCGTGCTCTACCACACCATGGACGAGGTGGAGCAGCTGCGCGCCGAATTCGGCCGCCTGTTCTCCTTCGACTGCCACAACGGCTACAACTGCGTGGACGTCACCGCCCGCACCGCAAGCAAGGGCAAGGGCGTGCGGGCCGTCATCGAGCACTTCGGCCTGTCGCGCGACAGCACCTTCGCTTTCGGCGACGGCGCAAACGACCGCGACATGCTGATGAGCGTGGGGCATCCCATCGCCATGGGCCGCCACGCCCCCGAGCTGGACGACTGCTGCGAATTTGTGACAAGGCGCGTGTGCGACGAGGGCATCGAATTCGGCCTGAAGCACTACGGGCTGATCTGAGCGGCGCGAAACCCCGGCCGCCGGCGCGACAGATAATCGAAAGGCCCCTGATTCCGCGGGGATCAGGGGGCCTTTCTGCCCGGCTGCGCTTCGCCGCGGCCGACGACGTAAAAATACGCGCCGGGCGGCGTGAACGCGAAAAAAGTACTTGACAAACGACGCGCGCCTGAGTATAATAATGCTTGTTCGCTGGACAGCGAAGGGGCATGGTGTAATGGTAACACGTGGGTCTCCAAAACCTTTGTTGAGGGTTCGAATCCTTCTGCCCCTGCCAAAGCCACTTGCAATGCAAGTGGCTTTTTCATAATCAGCCCTGCAGGAAAGGCCGCGGGGCCGCGCCAAGCGGCAGACCGCAGGAGGGATCCGCCCATGAACACCGTCTGGTCCAGTCGCATCCAGGGCACGAAAACGCTCTTTCTCAGCCGCGCGCTGCGCTTTGACGACATGTTTTCCGGCCAGTACCGGACGCTCTTCCGCATCGACGCGCGTCGGGCGCGCCGCATTCTCGAAATCGGCTGCGGCCCGGGCGCGCTGGCGCAGGCGCTGCGCCGCTGGTATCCCCGCGCGGACATCGCGGGGCTTGACCGCGACAGCGCGTTCGTGGCCTTCGCGCGGGACAATGTGCCGGGCGTCCGCTTCCTCGAGGGAGACGCCGCCGCGCTCCCCTTCGCCGACGAATCCGTCGACGTGACCGTCTCCTACACGGTGAGCGAGCACATCGACCCGTCGGCCTTCTACGGCGAGCAGCGCCGCGTGCTGAAGCAAGGCGGCGTATGTCTCGTGCTGTCCTCGCGGCGGGGCGTCAGCCGGCAGGCGGACTGCCTCGGCGAGAGCGCGTTCGAGGCGGCGTTCTGGAAAAGGGTGGAGGCGTTGGACGACACCCTCGAGCGATACGGCGTCGGAAAATACGCCCAGTCCGAAATGGAACTGCCCGCCGCCATGGCGCGCGCCGGCTTCCGCGAGATCACAACCGGCTATGCGCTGATCGACCTCACGCCGGACGACCCGAAATACCCGCGCGACATGGCGCTGGCCATGATCGAGGCCAATCGTCAGGTCAGCCTCGAGGCGATCGATTCCGTGCCGCGCACCGCCCCGGGACGCTTCAGCGACCGGGACATCGACGAAATGAAGCGCCTGGCCAACGCGCGCTTCGACGCGCGCGTCGCCCTTTATCTGCGCGGGGAAAAGCAGTGGGACACGGACGTCTCCGTCATCATGGTCGTGCGGGGCGTCAGATGAGCGGGAGGGAATCGCCGTGACGCGGAAAATCGTTTCCCTGGTTCTCAATGCGGCCATGGCCGTCATTCATTGCCGCCTGGGGCGCGATGGCGCTCAGCCTCGAAAAGCGCGCTGAGCGCGCCCGGCGCGGGCAACCACAGGAGGTCTCATGAAATACCCATGTCTTGTCGTCGATCACGACGACACCGTCGTGAACAGCACGGCCACGGTGCACTATCCGTGCTTTGCGGCGTTTACGAAGGAATTCTTCCCGCACTATCACTGCACGCTGGATGAATACTTCGTCAAAAATTTCGATCCGGGCATCGTCGCGCTGTTCAGAGACGAAGTCGGCATGACCGACGAGGAAATGAAGCACGAGGAGGTCTACTGGAACGCCTACGTGCAGAACCATGTGCCCCGCGCGTACGAGGGCATGCGCGAGGTGCTCTGGACGCAGAAGGCGCGCGGCGGACGGCTGTGCGTCGTGTCGCACTCGCTCGCGGACAACATCCTGCGCGATTACCGGGAAAACGACCTGCCCGAGCCGGACATGATCTTCGGCTGGGACAGCCCGCCGGCCGAGCGCAAGCCGAATCCCCATCCGCTGCGCCGCATCATGGAGGCGTTCGGGCTCGAACCGCGCCAGCTGCTCATGCTGGACGACCTCAAGCCCGGCTATGACATGGCGCGCTCATGCGGCGTCCCCTTCGCCGCGGCCGGCTGGGCCAACGATCTGCCCGAAATCGAGCGCTTCATGCGCGCGCACTGCGATTATTACTTCAAGACCGTGGCCTCGCTGCGGGCATTCCTCTTCGGAGACGGAGCGCCCGCGAATCCGCCGCCCGCCTGACGGCCGGGCGGGGAGAGGCGCCGCCGTGCCGGAAAAAGCGCCGCCTCGACGCCATGGTGCGGATGGAATGACGCGTCAGGAGAACTGCCATGAAGAAACGGACTTTATCCCCCCTGAAGGCGGGGCTGCTTCAGCTGGGCGTGATGGCGCTCGCGACGCTGGCCGCGACGCTGCTGCCTCTGCTGGCGCCCGCCCGCAACCTGCTGCTCAAGGCGCTGCTCCAGTGGTGCCTGCTGCCGCTTCTCGGCGCCGTCACAAGCGGCGTCTTTGCGCGCAGCGGCGTCACCTGCTATCTCGCATGGCTCATGCCGCCCGTAGTGCTGACCGCTCTGCCGTGGCTCCTGGTGGGCTATCCCTTCGCGCCCGGCGTGATGCTGCTGTGCTGTCTCACCTCGATGGTGGGCGCGGCGACCGGCGAGGTGCTGAGAAAACGATCCGGTGAAAGGAGATAACCAACCATGTCTGCCGATCTGCTCCTGATTCTCGACGCCGGCACCAGCGGCGTCAAGTGTTCCGTGTTCGATGAGCGCTGCGCGCTCGTCGCCTCGACCCGCGCCGATTACCCCACCGACTTTCCCCGGCCCGGCTGGTCTGAGCAGTCGCCCGACGACGTCTGGGCGGCGGCCTGCCGGGGCGTGCGCGCGCTGCTGGAAAAGGTGAGCGCGGCGCGCATCGCCTGCGTGGGGCTGTCCGGCACGATGAACGGCTGCATTCCCGTGGACGCCGACGGCCGCGCGCTGCACCCGAACATCATCCATTCCGACTCCCGCGCCGTGGCGGAGCTGAACGAGATCCGCGCCGCCATCGCGCCGGACGCCTTCTACCGCCTCACCGGCAACCGGCTGGACAACCACTATACGCTGCCGAAAATCCTCTGGCTGCGCAATAACCGGCCGGAGGTCTACGCGAAGGCGCGCTGGTTCCTCAACACGAAGGACTACCTGTACGCCCATCTGACCGGCGCCGCCGGCGTCACGGACTACTCGGACGCCTCGCTCACCATCGCGCTGGACATCGCCCGGGGCGACTGGGCGCGCGACCTGCTGCGCGACCTGCGCCTCGACGCCGACCGGATGCCGCGCATCCTGTGCGGACACGACGTCTCCGGCCGGCTGAGCGCCGCGGCGGCGCGTCTGACCGGCCTGCCCGAGGGCACGCCCGTGGCGGTCGGCGGCGGCGACGGGGCCTGCTCGGCGCGCGGGAGCGGCCTGCACGAACCCGGCAGCGCCTACGGCTGCCTGGGCTCCAGCTCATGGATCAGCCAGATCACCGACGGGCCCGTCATCGACGAAAAGGCGCGCGTGTTCAACTATCTCGACATGGACGGCCGCTCCTGCCATTGCTGCGGCACCATCCAGTGCGGCGGCGACGCGCTCAACTGGGCCGTCAGAAACCTCATGGATCGGGACACAGACATCGCCGCCGCCGAGCATCTGGCGCAGACCGTGCCGCCCGGCGCGGAGGGCGTTTTCTTCCTGCCCACGCTGATGGGCGAGCGCACGCCGTACTGGGATCCCAACACCCGCGGCGTGCTGTGGGGCTTCTCGCTCTATCACACGCGCGCGCACATCGCCCGCGCCGTGTACGAGGGCATCGCCTTCGCGCTGAACAACTGCGCCGTGGCCATGAAGGAATGCGGCATTCCGGTTCAATCGCTGATGCTGATCGGCGGCGGCGCGCAGAGCCGGCTCTGGCCGGATATCCTGGCCGCGCTCACCGGCGTGCCGACGCGCGTGCACAGTCAGCCCGGCGAGGGCACGTCGCTCGGCGCGGCCATCGCGGCGGGCGTGGGCATGGGCATGTTCGACTATCACCGGGCCGCGTCGTTCATCACCGCGCGCTCCGAGCACCCCGTGCGCGCCGACTGGCAGGCGGCCTACGCGGCGCTGTTCCCCCTCTACGCCGACATCTACGGGCGGATGAAGCCCCTGTTCGACCGCCTCGCCGCGCTCTGACGCAAAGGGCGGCGCGATTTCCCTCGCGCCGCCCTTTGGCCAATCTCTCTCTGCCGCCGCTATTCCCTGATGAGCTTCTTCGGATGGATGGTCGGCCGCGGCTGGCGGGCGACGCCGGCGCGGCTGCGCATCGACACGTTGACCACCAGGCCGATGCCGATGATGTTTGTGAGATAGCTCGAGCCCCCGTAGCTCACGAAGGGCAGGGGGATGCCCGTGACGGGCATCAGCCCGATCACCATCGAGATGTTTTCGAAGATGTGGAAGAACAGCATCGCCATGACGCCGATGATGAGGTAGCTTCCGAAGGCGTCCTCCGCCCGGCGCGACAGCATCAGCATGCGGATCATCATCGCCAGGAAGAGCATGATCATGAGGCCGCCGCCCACAAAGCCGAACGTCTCGCAGACGATGGCGAAGATGAAATCCGTGTGGTCGTCCGGAATGTAGTTCAGCGCGGCGAAATTGCCCACCGAAAACAGCCCCTTGCCCCACAGCCCGCCCGAGCCCAGCGCCAGGCGCGCGTTGTAGGTCTGCATGCCCTGGTCGTTGATGGCATAGGTGGGGTCGAGCCACACCTGTATTCGGTCCACGCGGAAATTGTCCGAGAAGGTGAGCACATACCACGCCGGCACCAGCAGAATGACGGCAATGCACAGGACGCCCACGATCAGCTTGTAGTTCGTGCCGGATGCGAAGATCATCACCGCGTAGATGGCGACGTACACCAGCGCCGTGCCGACGTCCGGCTGGATCACGATCAGCACCAGCGGCAGGCCCACGTAGCAGGTCATGCGGAACAGCTCGTTGATGTTCCGGATGGGATGGTCGCGCTCGGCGAACACCTTCGCCAGCGCGATGATGATGGCGATCTTGCCGAATTCCGCCGGCTGGAACGTCCGGCTTTCCCCGATCCTGAAGAACATGTTCGCCGAGCCGCGTCCCACCTCCGTGGTGAACTTGACCAGCACCAGCATGATGACGTTGCCCCAGTAGAGCACGTCCTTCAGCTCGCCGTACAGCCGGTAGTCGAGGAACACCGTGCCGGCCAGCACGCCCATGCCGAGAACCATCCAGATGAGCTGCAGGCGCGGATAGTAGATCGACTGTCCGCTGGCCCGCTGCAGGAACGTCGAGGCTGAGCCCGGATCGACCGGACTGCCCGTGGCCGCGTAAATGGACACCACGCCCCACAGCGACATGGCCAGTACCATGGCGACCAGCGGCCATTCAAAGTGCCGCATCAGGCCCTTCTGATAGCGCGCCTTCTGAACCTGCGTGAGGAACGCGGACAGGCGGCTCGTCTCGGACTGGGCCTGTTCCTTTTTCTTTTTTCTGTTTCTGAGCAGTATATCCATTGATTTATCCCTTCAGCAGGCGCGTCCAGAAGCCCGGCCTGCGAATCGGGCGCACCGGTATCTCCTCGCCCCTTATGCGGCGCGCGATTTCCTCAAACGTTCCGGCCAGCGCCTCGTCGTCCAGCACGGCCGGACGTCCCTTCTGCGCCGCCGCGGAAAACGCGTCGTTCTCCCCGACGATGCCGATCAGCGGCAGCTCCAGCCGTTCGGCCAGCGCCTCGCAGGCCGATTTTTCGCGGCGTCTGAGCTTTTCGGGCAGCGCGCGGTTGACCAGCAGCGCCGCCCTCGTCACATCGGCGCGCTGCAGCAGGCCCTTCACGCGCTCGGCGTCGCGCACGCTGATCACGTCGTTCTGGGTGACGATGACCGCGCGGTCCGCGCCGGCGGCCGCGATGTGGAATCCCGTGTCCACGCCGGCCGGGCAGTCGATGACGACCGCGTCGTACTGGCGCTTCAGCTGACCGGCAATGTCCTCCATCTGGCCGCGCGTCACGGAGCTGACGTCGCGCAGCTGCGCCGCGGCGACCATGTACAGCCCATCCACCGCGCGGCAGCGGAGCACCGCCTGGCGGAGCCGGCACACGCCCTCCGCCACGTCGGTCAGGTCGTACACCACGTCGTTTTCCAGTCCGAGCATCACGTCGAGGCTTCTCAGGCCCGTGTCGGCGTCGACCAGCACAACCCGGTCGCCCAGCCGCGCCATGGCGGCGGCCAGATTCACCGCCACCGTGGATTTGCCCGCGCCGCCTTTTCCCGATGTGACAATCAGCGCCTCCCCCACCGCGATGCCTCCCGTCAGTCCGCCAGCGAATTCTCGCTCACGGTTTTCGTCGATTCCGTCTCCTGCAGCAAATCAAGATACGCGTCGGACACCTTCCAGGCCGCCGTCGCCGACTGCGATCCGGCGTATCCGTTCATGACGTACACCGCCACCGCGATTTTGGGGTTCTCGATCGGCGCGAAGGTGACGATCCACGCGTTGTTTTCCACGTCCAGCTCGGTGCGCTGGGAGGTTCCCGTCTTGGCGGCGGGCATGTATTTTGCGCCGGCGAAGTACTTCGTGGCCGTGCCTTCCTCGCCGCTCGACACGTCCTCCATGCCCTCCCGGATGGCGGCGAAGTACTGATCCGCGCCCTCGATGACGTTGGCGACGACCGGCTGCTTTTCCAGCACGATTTCGCCCGTGGGCGACACGATCTTGTCCACGATCTGCGCGTTGTACACCGTGCCGCCGTTGGCCACGGCCGCCACGTAGCGCGCCATGGAGATGGGCGTCACCTGGGTGATCGACTGGCCGATGCCCGCCATGATGGTTTCAGCCGCGGTCCAGCGCAGCTCGTTGATCAGATAGTAGAACGCGTTACCAAGCAGGTGGCTGGAGATGTAGGTGCGCGGGATGCCCAGGTCGGCCTGCAGGATCTCGTAGATCTTGCCCGTCCAGGCGTCCTTGGGCAGCTCGCTGTCGGCCAGCGCCATGATTTCCAGCGCGGCGGCTTCCATCTTGTCGTCGTCGTAGGTCTCGCCGCGGTCCGCCGCGATCTCGCGGAACTTATCCAGTATGCCCTGATAGGCCAGCCTTGGCTTTTCGGTGTACTGGTCGTAGGGCGAGCGGTCGGCGTTGTACAGCGTCTTCTGGTTGCCGATATAGGGCGTGCTCTCGCCGTTGAGCTCGATGCCGGTCTTGGAGGTCAGGCCCAGCTGCGCCGCCCACTTGTTCAGGTTGTTGATGCCCATCCGGTGGCTGATCGTGTAGAAGAAATAGTTGCACGAATGCGCCAGCGCCTCCACGATGGTCTGGTTGGAATGCTTCCAGGTCTGCCTGAGGTCGATCCAGCAGCGCCAGCCCTTGCGGGAGGTATCGATGGGGTTGCCTTCGGTGCCGTTGTAGTAGCCGCCGTCGGAGATGCGTTCGTCCAGCGTCAGATAGCCCTCCATCAGCGCGCCGAGCGCCGTGGTCAGCTTGAAGGTGGAGCCGGGGGCGTCGCGCGAGGAAATGGCGCGGTTGTACATGGGCGCCCGCTCGTCGGCCACCAGCTGATTCCAGTACTCCTTGTCCAGCTCGCCCTCGAACATGCTCAGATCGAAGCCCGGGGCGCTGGCCAGCGCGATCACGCGGCCGGTGTTTACCTCCATGGCCACGAGCGCGCCGGTCTCCGCCAGCATGATCTCGCGGTCCTTTTCCTCATACTGGGCCAGGATCTCGGCGTTCTCGCGCTGCCAGTGCTCGGTCTGCATGACCCGCTCCTGCTCCGCGTGAATGGCCTCGATGGTCTCCTGCAGCGCCGCCTCGGCGACGGCCTGCACGCGGGAATCCAGCGTGAGCACCACATCGTTGCCGTCCACCGGCGCCTCGTAGGACAGCTCGCGCACGGACTTGCCGTTCCGGTTGACCTCCACCACGCGCCGGCCCTGCCGGTAGGAGACGTACTGGGAAAGCTGATCCTCCAGCGACGCCTCGATGCCGCTCTGGCCGATCAGGGCGTTGCGCGGATAGCCCCGCTCCTGATAGAGCTCCAGGCTCTCGTTGGAGGTGATCTTGGTCACGTAGCCGATGTCGTGCGCCGCCAGATACTTCTGCGGATAGACGCGCATGGAGCCCTCGGCGATTTCAATGCCCATCAGATCGGTGGATTCCGCCTCGATCTGGCACACGCACTCATAGCCCACGTCCTCGGCGATGACCACCGGCGAGCCGTTGAAGTTGTTCATGCGCTGCAGCTGCCACACGCTCAGCACCTGGATTTTCTTTTCCTCGCTCATGTCCTCGGGCAGCACGTAGTTTTCGCACAGCTTGTCGAACAGCTTGTCGACCGGCGTCTTCTTCAGGAAGAAGTTGCCGCGCCACTGGCTGATGCGCGTCTCGTTGGCCGCCTCGTTCGTGGTGCCGGTGTTGAAGCGCCATTCGCCGTTCTCATCCCGCTCCAGCCAGAATTCCAGATCCACCTTCTTGCCGTTCTGTTCGATGATCTCGATCGCGCGGATGATCGACTGCGTGTACTTCTTGCGCGCCGCCTCGGAAGCCTGCGTGGGGTCCCGATAGAAGGTGACGTTGTAGCTGCCGCGGTCGTAGGCCAGCGGGATCATGTTCACGTCGTAGACGGTGCCGCGCTTGCCGTACAGCGAATAGGTCTTGGTGGACCGCGCTTCGGCCAGCGCCGTATAGCTTTCGTTTTCCGTGAGCTGCATGTAGGCCAGCCGGCCCGCCATCGCCACGAACAGCAGGACGATGATCAGCGTCAGGGCGATCATGCGAAACGTCGTCGGTTTCATTTTTCCTTTTCACCCCTTTCAGGGACTCTCGTGCAGACACAGGCCGGGCCGGAGGCGTGTTAGCGCGGCGCGAAGCGCGAGCGGCTGGGCCTGAGCAGCCTGTTCAGCAGCAGCTGGCCGACATAGACCAGCGCCACATAGATCGGCAGCCGCACCAGCGAGCGCAGAAACAGCCCCGCTTCGTACTGCATCGACATAAATATCAGATAGAAATCCATGATGAACTCATACAGCGCGAAGCACACCGTCGCCGAGACGACGGGCGCCAGCCGGCTGCGCCACAGCATGCGGCCGAACCAGCCGCCCGCGTAGCCCAGCAGCGCGTCGATCACGGTCATCAGGCCCAGCGGCGTGCTGACCGTGATGTCCATCAAAAGGCCCATGATCATGCCGTAGAGCACGCCGCGCGTGCGGCCCAGCAGCAGGCCCAGGCAGTGCACCAGCACCATGCCGAACACCGGCACCAGCCAGGACGCCGTGAGGGCCGGCAGCACGGCGCTGTCCAGCAGGAAGACGGCGGCAATGAGCGCAAACGGCAGAATTCTTCGGATCATCTGTGACAATACCTCATCAGGAATTCGCCCACACGTCCTCGATCATGTTGCCCAGCGAAGCCGGCGCGCGCGTGGCGTTGGGGTCGGGCGTCGAGGTGGGATAGGCCCAGTTGTTGGGCGCGGTCGAGGAAAGCGTGTATTCTTCCGGCGCGGCCGTCGCGTTCGGGTCAGGGGTGTCGGTGGGCTGCGCGCGCGTGGTGGCCTGGGGCAGCTGCGCCTTCGCGCCGTCGGAGTCCGTCTCGATCACCGTCTGCAGCACCAGCACCTCCTCAATGTGCTGGAAATCCGCAGCCGGCCTGACCACCAGATACTGGTCCGACGTGTCGGACTGACGGCTGACCTCGGTGACCGTCCCGACCACCAGGCCCTTGGGATACACGCCGTCCAGCCCGGAGGACACGACCGAATCGCCGGGCATGATGTCGTTGACCGAGGGCACGTAGTACATCCGGCAGGAATCGTCGTTCGAGCCCGCCGAGAGCTGGCCGCGCATGATGCCGTTGTCGCGCGTGCGCTCGATCAGACAGGAGACGGCGCTGTCCGCGTTGATGATGCAGATGACCTTGGCGTAGTTCAGTCCCACCTCATAGACGCGCCCGACCAGGCCGTCCGCGCTGATCACCGCCATGCCCTTGGCCACGCCGGACAGCTGGCCGCGGTTGATCGAAAAGAGGTCGAACCAGCGTCCGGCGCCCTTCGCGATGACCTTGGCGTAGATGGGCTCGAGCGTGTCGTAGCGGCTGCGGGCGTCCAGCAGCGCGGTGAGGCGCTCGTTTTCGCGCGCCTCCTCCTGCAGCTGGCTCAGCTGATACTGCAGCTGCATGTTCTCAACCTGCAGCTGCTCGTATTCGCTGCGCAGCCGGCCCGCGTCGGTCAGGTCGCTGATTTTGTCGCGCACCCAGCCCGTGGCGCTGAACACGGCGTTCTGAATCGGCGTGACCAGCGACCCCACCGCGTTTTCCGGCAGCGATATCTCGCCCTGCACCTTGACGTATATGAAGAAAGCAATGGCCAGCGCCGCCAGGCCGACCAGCACGCCGAACAGGATGCTGCCCACCCTGCCGCGCCGGGCCCGCTTTTTTCCCCTTTTCACCGGGTTCGACACGGCCGCCCGCTTTGCCGCGGCCCTGCCGGACTTCCCGGATGTCGTCTTGTTCACCATCGGAGCATCTCCAGAATCAGGTTTTTGTCATTTGAAATATCAATCGCCGGAAAACATCCATCCAGCTTTCGACGTCTTCCGCCGGCCGTTCGTTCCCGCCGCCGAAGGACCTGGAGCGCGCCTTAAGCGCGATCAGGTCCGTTTTCCGTGCGCGGAGCGGAGTGGAGGCGGCACCGCCGCCGCCTATTCGCCGGCTGATTCGGCGGCGCTGGAGCGGATCAGGGCGCTCAGCAGGCGCTCGTTCGCGGCCACCGCGCCCAGGCCGACGACCACGTCGTCCTGCGGGTGCCGGCTCATGTGCACGGGCAGGCCGGTCTCGCGGCTCAGGCGCTTGTCGAGGCCGTCCAGCAGCGCCCCGCCGCCGGTCAGCTGAATGCCGCGCTCGCGAATGTCCACCGACAGCTCGGCGGGGATGTTGTACAGCGCGTTGCGCATGGCGTCCACAATGCGCTGGACCGGTTCGTCCAGCGCGCGCCGGATGTCCAGCGCGGACACCTGAACGGAGGCCGGCGCGCCGGTCACGGCGTCCTTGCCCTTGAGCAGCACCGGATCGTCGTCCTCTCCGATGTTCTCATCGCTCACCGTGCCCACCTCGCGCTTGAGCTGCTCGGCGGTGCGCATGCCGATGACCACCTGCTTTTCGCGCCAGAACCAGCGCACGATGGCCTCGTCCATGTCCTGGCCGCCAAAAAACAGCTTGCGCAGCGCGACGATGCTGTTCATGCTGAGCACGGCGATTTCCGTGCAGCCGCCGCCCAGCGACACCAGCAGCGTGCCGCGCGGCTTGCTGACATCCAGATCCGCGCCGATCGCCGCGGCCACCGGCGTGCGCAGCGCGGCGACCTTCTTCGCCCCCGTGGCGTTCATCGCCTGAAACAGCGCCGCGCGCTCCACCTTCGTCGCCCCGCCGGACAGGCCCGTCACCAGCGTCGCCTTGTCCATCGGCTTCTTGCGGCCCGTGGCCTTCTCCGCCAGCGCCACCATCAGGAGCGCCGTCAGCTCTACGTCGGCCACCGCGCCCAGCTGAACCGGGGAGATCAGCTCGGTGTCTCGCGCGGTACGTCCCGCCATCGCGCGCGCCTCCTGGCCCACGCTCAGCACTTCCTGCATGTTGTCCGCGTTGACCAGCACGCTCGTCGGCTCGCGCAGCGCCACGGCGCCCTCAGAATTCAGAAAAATCGACGTCTGCATTGTGCCGACGTCTATGCCTATCCCTTCCGCACCAAATATCGGCATACCCGTCCTCCGGCTCTTCAGCCCAGCATATCAGCCAGTATTTCTCCCAGGCGCTCGGTCGGCAGGCCGATCACGTTGCTGAAGGAACCGATGTATTCCTCCACGAACGCGCCCGCCCCGCCCTGTATGGCGTAAGCGCCCGCCTTGTCGCGCGGTTCGCCCGTCGCCACATAGGCCCGGATTTCCCCGTCCGTCAGCGTCCGGAAGCGCACCCGCGTGCGCACGGCGCACAGCGCGCGCCGGCCCGTCGCCGTGTCGGTCACACACAGGCCGGTAAACACGTCGTGCGTCCGGCCGGACAGACGGCGCAGCATCGCGGCGGCCTCCGCGTCGTCCTTCGGCTTGCCCAGCGTCGCCCCGTCCAGCGCCACCAGCGTGTCCGCCGCGATCACAACCGCGTCGGGACAGCGCGCGCAGGCCGCGCCGGCCTTGCGCTGCGCCAGCGAGAGCACCTGCTCCTCCGGCGTGCCCGAGACCGTCTCGTCCACATCCGGCGCGCACACGTCGAACGAATAGCCCATATCGGCCAGAAGCGCCCGCCGCCGGGGCGACCCCGAGGCCAGCACAATGCGGCGTGACGTATGTTCATCGCGGCTGTTCGCCATGCTCCGTCTCCTCTTCATTCAAAACCCGTTTCGGCATAACCGGCCGCCGCGCGGCCGACGTTTCCCGATCGCGTTCAGCGTGATAAAGCGATTGCGCGCCGCGCCCGCACAGGATACACGACGCCTTTTATATTATAGCATACTCCCGCGCAAGATGAAACCGTCTATATAAAATCGCCTTTAAATTCTCATAAAATGCCACAATTGTCAGTCGCGCACGGAAAAATAAACGTGGGATAAGCGACAGGGCGCCGCGGCACTCTAATGGGGCAAAACGGCGCAGGAAGGATCTGAAATCAACATGGAAAAGGCTTCGAATCCACAAAAGAGGGCCTTCGCCTGGCTGACGGCGGCGTTTGCGGCGCTGCTGCTCTCCTCCGGGCCCGTAAGGCAGCTCAGCGCGCTGCCGGATCTCATCCGCATATCGGAGGGCGCGACCGCGCGGATCGAGCTCATCTGGCCCATGACCGCCTCCGTCGAGCAGAACGAGCCGGTGCTTTCCAGCCTGAGCGAAACGCTCAGCGACGCCACGCAGGTCAGCCTGACCGGCGAGCGCGAGGGCACGGCGTCCGTCACCTTCCGCCTGATGGGCCTTCTGCCGCTGCGCACGGTCAGCGTGGCGGTGGACGAGGCGCGCACCGTCGTGCCGGGCGGGCAGTCGGTGGGCATCGCCCTGGCCACGGACGGCGTCCTGGTGGTTGGGCTGTCCGATCCGGGCGGCACGATCCCCGGGCCCGCGCGCCTGGCCGGCGTGAGGGCGGGCGACATCATCACCGCCGTGGACGGCGCGCCGCTCGACAGCGCAGCCCGGCTCATGGAGCGCGTCTCGGACGGCCGTCCGCTGCGCCTCACGCTCCGGCGCGGCGACGCCCTCTCGACGCTTGACGTCGCGCCCGCGGCCGACGCCGGCGGCGTCTACCGGCTCGGCCTGTGGGTGCGCGACAGCACGGCGGGCATCGGCACGCTCACCTTTTACGATCCGGAAAACAACGGCTACGGCGCGCTCGGCCACGCCGTCACCGACCCGGACACCGGCGTCACGCTGCCCGTGCGGCAGGGCGACCTGATGGAGAGCAGCGTCACCGCCATCGAGCCGGGCAAAAAGGGCGATCCGGGCGAGCTGATCGGGCGCTTCACGCCGCAGAGCCGCGTTCTGGGCTCCATCCTGGCCAACGGCGCGCGCGGCGTCTATGGCAGGCTGGACGCGCCGATCACGAATGAATTGTTCCCGGACGGCGTGCCGGTTATGTCCTCCGGCGAGGTGCGGCCCGGCCCGGCGCGGCTCCTGACCACGCTGGACGACACAGGCGTCCACGCCTACGACTGCGAAATCGTGAAGCTCACCGGCTCGCCTGCCTCGGAGCGCGGCTTCGTGCTGCGCGTCACCGACCCCGAGCTGCTCGCCCGCACGGGCGGCATCGTGCAGGGCATGAGCGGCAGCCCGATCCTGCAGGGCGGAAGGCTTGCCGGCGCGGTGACGCACGTGTTCGTGAGCGACCCGACGCGGGGCTACGGCATCTTCATCGAGAACATGCTGGAGGCGCTGGACGAGGCGCTGGAGGAGGCGGCGTGACCGCCTCCCTCGCATTTACGGCCCTTGCGGAAGGCCGCGGGACGACGAAAGGGATTCGCCGGGCCGTCTCCTCAATCCCACGCCCCGCCGCGAAGCGCCGGATTTATAAATAATTTGTAAATTCAAAAAATCCCCTATTGACAACGGCGCGCGCCCATTCTATAATCACAATAGTCAAAGAAAGTCAAACGTCGGCAATCCGCTGACGGCTCTCTTTCAAGGAGGGGATCATATGAACGCTCAAAAGCTGACGCAAAAATCCATGGAGGCCATCCACGCGGCGCAGTCGGTGGCCATACAGTATCAGAACATGCAGATCGACCAGGTGCACCTGCTCTACGCCCTGGCCGACCAGGAGGGCGGGCTCATCAGCCAGCTGCTCACGAAGATGAACGTGGAGGGCGCGCGCTTCATTCAGGCCTGCGAGGCCGAAATCGCGCGCCTGCCGAAGGTCACGGGCAGCGGCCGCGAGCCGGACAAAGTGTATATCACGCCCGAGCTGGACGCCGCGCTCACCGAGGCCGAGCAGACCGCCGCCCGCATGAAGGACGACTACGTCTCCGTCGAGCACATCTTTCTCGCGCTAATGGACAAAGCCAACGCCGGCGCCAGGCGCGTGTTCGAGGCGTGCGGCATCAAAAAGAACGATTTCCTCAGGGAAATGCAGGCCGTGCGCGGCAACACCCGCGTCACCAGCGACCAGCCCGAGGAGACTTACGACGTCCTGAACAAATACGGCCAGGAGCTGGTGGAGTTGGCCAGGAAACAGAAGCTCGACCCGGTCATCGGCCGCGACAACGAGATCCGCAACGTCATCCGCATCCTGCTGCGCAAGACGAAGAACAACCCGGTGCTCATCGGCGAGCCCGGCGTCGGCAAGACGGCTATCGCCGAGGGCCTGGCGCAGCGCATTGTGCGCGGCGACGTGCCCGATTCCCTGAAGGACCGCAAGGTGTTTTCGCTGGACATGGGCGCGCTGATCGCCGGCGCGAAGTTCCGCGGCGAATTTGAGGAGCGCCTGAAGGCCGTGCTGGGCGAGATCAAAAAGAGCGAGGGCCGGATCATCCTGTTCATCGACGAGCTGCACAACATCGTCGGCGCGGGTAAAACCGAGGGGTCGATGGACGCGGGCAACCTCTTAAAGCCCATGCTGGCCCGCGGCGAGCTGCACTGCATCGGCGCGACCACGCTGGACGAATACCGCAAGTACATCGAGAAGGACGCCGCGCTCGAGCGCCGCTTCCAGCCCGTGCTGGTGGACGAGCCCACCGTGGAGGACACCATCTCCATCCTGCGCGGCCTGAAGGAGCGCTACGAGGTGTTCCACGGCGTGAAGATCACAGACCCCGCGCTGATCGCCGCCGCCGTGCTCTCCCACCGCTACATATCCGACCGCTTCCTGCCCGACAAGGCCATCGACCTGATCGACGAGGCCTGCGCCATGATCCGCACCGAGATGGACTCCATGCCCACCGAGCTGGACGAAATCTCACGCAAGATCATGCAGCACGAAATCGAGGAGGCCGCGCTGAAGAAGGAGACCGACCAGATCAGCCAGGAGCACCTGAGCGAGATTCAGAAGGAGCTCGCCGCGCTGCGCGACCAGTTCAACGAAATGAAGGCGCGCTGGGAGAACGAAAAGAGCGCCATCTCCAAGGTGCAGAAGCTGCGCGAGGAAATCGAGCAGGTGAACGCCGACATCGAGCTGGCCCAGCGCAACTACGACCTGAACAAGGCCGCCGAGCTGAAGTACGGCCGGCTGCCCCAGCTGATGAACCAGCTGCACGAGGAGGAAAAGCTGGCCGAGGACGAGAAATCCCGCACGCTCCTGCGCGACAGGGTGACGGACGAGGAAATCGCCCGCATCGTCTCCCGCTGGACGGGCATCCCCGTGACCAGGCTGATGGAGGGCGAACGCGAGAAGCTCCTGCGCCTGCCCGACATCCTGCACGAGCGCGTCATCGGCCAGAACGAGGCCATTGAGAAGGTCTCAGAGGCCATCCTGCGCTCCCGCGCGGGCATCCAGGATCCGAACCGCCCCATCGGCTCGTTCCTGTTCCTGGGCCCCACCGGCGTGGGCAAGACGGAGCTGGCCAAGGCGCTGGCGCAGACGCTGTTCGACGACGAGAACAACATGGTGCGCATCGACATGAGCGAGTACATGGAGAAGCACTCTGTGTCGCGCCTGGTCGGAGCGCCTCCGGGATATGTGGGCTACGAGGAGGGCGGCCAGCTGACCGAGGCCGTGCGCCGCAAGCCCTACTCCGTGGTGCTGTTCGACGAAGTCGAGAAGGCGCATCCGGATGTGTTCAACATCCTGCTGCAGGTGCTCGACGACGGCCGCATCACCGATTCGCAGGGCCGCACGGTGGACTTCAAGAACACCATCATCATCCTCACCAGCAACCTGGGCTCGCCCTACATTCTGGACGGCATTGACGCCGAGGGCAACATCTCCGACAGCGCCCGCTCGATGGTCGAGGCCGAGCTCAAGACGCACTTCCGCCCCGAATTCCTGAACAGGCTGGACGAAATCGTGTTCTACAAGCCGCTCACGAGAAACGAGATCGGCTCCATCATCGACCTGATGATCAAGGACCTGAACCGGCGGCTGGATGACAAACAGATCTCCGTCGCGCTCAGCCCCGAGGCCAAGCAGTACGTGGCCGACAGCGGCTACGATCCGGTGTTCGGCGCGCGTCCGCTCAAGCGCTTCATCCAGCGCAGCATCGAGACGCTCATCGCCCGCAAGCTGGTTCAGGACGCCGTCGCCCCGCGCAGCACGCTGCGGGTGGTCATGAGGGACGGCAAACCGGCCATCGAAACGGCGTAAGCCGCGCGGCCATTTCTGCAAATCCAACGGCGCGGACCCGGGCCAGGCGCTCCGGTCCGCGCCGCGTTTCATTTCCCGGACGGCAGAAAACACAGACGCAAACACAATGTAAAGCCATTTTTTCTTTTTCGATAATTAAAGCCAAACGCTCTTGACTTCCCAAAAATCCGCTGATATACTTCGTTCAGGCTGCTTTGAATCTATGAAAACGGAGTCGTCATTTACGCCATGTATAACTCAACGGTTCCAGCCGGCGCGGAACGGGTTCGCGCCAAAAGGATTATACAGAATACCGGAGCCTATCTCCCGGAGAGCGCCCTGCGCATCGTGGAGCGCATCGAGGCCGAAACAGGCGACGCCTCGCTGCGTCCCAGCCTGCATTTCAGCGCGGGCGTGGTGGACCGCATTGAGCGGCAGCTCTCGCTGGGCTGCAGCATCATCGCCGATTCCAACCTGGTGCATACCGGCATCGACCGCACGCTGCTCGGCCAGCTGCCCGTCCGGCTCGAGTGCTTTATAGACGACCCCATGGTGGTCAACTTCGCCACCCAGAAGCGCATCACCCGCGCCGAAGTCGCCATCGAGCACGCCTTCTCCCTGAAGGGCTCAAAGCTGATTGTGGTGGGCAGCGCTCCCATGGCGCTCAACCGCCTGCTGCAGCTGAACCAGCGCGCCGCGCTCCACGAGGTGGTCATCATCGCCACGGCCACCGGCTTTGCCAGCGCGGTGGAGCTCAAGGAACGCATCTGGGAAAGCGGGCTGCCCTGCATCGTCGCGCGCGGCCGCAAGGGCGGGGCCGGCACGGCCATCGCCGTCACGAACGCCCTGCTGCAGGATGCCGCCAGTCACCGGATATGAAGCGCACCTTCTTCAAAATCGACTATGGACCGGCCTTTCAATCGGCGCTGCTCGACCGACGGACGCTCGTTCTTCCGCCTGCCCTGCGCGCGTTTCACGGCCGATCCATTCTTTTTATGACCGACCTGCACATGAGCCGCATGTTCCCGGAGGCGGCCATGCGGCGCCTGCTGGATCAGGCGCTCCCGCTCGAAGCGGACATCATCTGCCTGGGCGGCGATTTCGCGGAAAACGAGCGCGGCCAGGCGCTCGCCGCGACCATGCTGGGCGCGCTCAGGCCGCGCATTGGCGCGTTTGCCGTGCTGGGCAACAACGACTGCGAACACCTCTATCACGGCGGCCACCGCCTCACGGGCGAATTGCTGCGCGCCGGCATCGTCACGCTGATCGACTCGGAGGCGCGCATCGACCTGCCTGGCGGCGCGCGGCTGCGCGTGGCCGGGCTCAACTCGCTGCGGGAATACACCGAACCCGCCGCGCCCTTTTTCGCCGATTCGGGCGAACGCGACCTTCGCCTGCTGATGGCCCATTATCCCCAGTCGATCCGGATGCACCTGGACAACTGCCTCGCCCCGCCGCACCTGGCGCTGTCCGGGCATACGCACGGCGGACAGCTCCGCTTCCTGGGCCTCACGCCCTATTCAATCGGCTATGAGCGCCGGCGCGGCAGCCACCTCATGCCCATAGAGGGCTGGACGGACCGGCTCGGCTTCCCCACGCTCATTTCCCCCGGCGTGGGCACCAGCCGGCTTCCCTTCCGGCTGAACGCGCCGCCAACCATCCACCTCATCACACTGACCTGCGAGAACAAACGGGCCGCCGCGCCCGATCCCGCGCATCCATGAGAAGGGCCCCGTCTCCGCAGCTGCGGAAACGGGGCCCTTTTCCTATTCGGAACGTGTGCGCGGGCTTTGCCCGCCCGGCCGTTGATTAGCAATATCTAACCGAAGCGCCACATAATACCCAGCGCGAAAGGCTGGGCATTATTTTAAAGAAAGCTGAAATCAGGCTTCCGCGGGAGCACCCACCGGGCAAGTCTCGGCGCACGCGCCGCAGCTCACGCACAGATCGGGATTGATTTCGTACTTTCCATCGCCTTCGCTGATCGCTTCAACGGGGCAACCCGCCGCACAGGCGCCGCAGGCGATGCACTCATCACTAATCTTATAGGCCATTAAACACACCTCCTCGTGTCAATCTGCGATGATTATAACACACACTTATCAAAAATGCAAGCATCATTCCGAGATTTGTTCGCATCACGCGGGCCGACGCAGCCCATGCGGATCTCTGCCCGAAAGGACGCCTGCGGCGGCCTCCCGCCATGCCGGCGCCGAAGCGCCCCGGCCTGCCGCCGGCCTTCGCCCCGGTATGGCGAAAAATCCGCTCGGATCCCGGCACGCCTTGGGACAGAGATCGGCATTACTCCGCCGGGAGGACGTCGTCCCGGCTTTTCTCCGTCCTCTCCCGGGCGGGGTTCGCCCTGTCGGCGTCATCCTTCTCCGCGTCGTCCCGGCCAAAGTACTGCTCGGCCGTCTGCTTCTTGCCCTTCGGCCGCGGATAGCGCTTTTTGGCGCTCTGTTCTTCGCCCTCGCCGCGCGGCTTCTCTTCCCTGCTCTTCTCGGCGGACCGCTCGCGCCGCCGCTCCGGCCGCGGCTTCGGAGCGGGCGTCTCGCCCAGGGACTCCTCGTCGAAGAAGAAGAGCGGCTCGTCCCCCTCCGCCTCGGCGGGCGGTTCCTTCTCCGGCAGCGTCTCGCCGGGCCTGCACACCTCGTCCAGCGCGTACTCGCGCACGTCGTAGGTATCGTCCGGCTGGCGCAGGCGCACCTTCACCTTCTCGCGGATGACGGCAATCTCCGTCACCGTGCCCACGCCGTCCGGCGTCATAATCTCGCGGCCGACGCGCGGCAGCTTTTTCAGGATCGCCTCGTAATTGCCCTGTTCGTATTTCAGGCAGCACATGAGCCGGCCGCACTGTCCGGAAATCTTCGTGGGATTGAGCGACAGGCTCTGATCCTTGGCCATGCGGATCGAAACCGGCTGGAAATCGTTCAGGAAGGCGCCGCAACAAATCGGCCGGCCGCACGCCCCCAGGCCGCCCAGCATCTTCGCCTCGTCGCGCACGCCGATCTGACGCAGCTCGATGCGCATTTTGAACACCGACGCCAAATCCTTGACCAGATCTCGAAAATCCACGCGGCCGTTGGCGGTGAAGTAAAAGATCAGCTTGCTTCCGTCGAAGGTATATTCCGCGTCCACCAGCTTCATGTCCAGCTTGTGGGCGGCGATTTTGCGATTGCATATTTCGATGGCGTCGTGCTCCCGGGCGGCGCATTCGTCCGCGCGGCGCACATCGTCGGGCGTCGCGATGCGAATGATTTTCTTGAGCGGCGCGACGAGCGTCTCGTCCTTCACCTCGCGCGCTCCCGTCACCGTCTCGCCCATCTCGATGCCGCGCACCGTTTCGACGATGACCGGGTCGCCGGGATTGGGCCACACGCCCGTCGGATCAAAATAATAAACCTTGCCCGCCTTTTTGAAGCGGATGCCTGCTACCGTTGCCATGTTTCGTTATCCTCCTGCCATTTTGAAGAAGAGCATCTCCAGCACCGACTGCCAGGCCACATTGCTCTGAAGCATTTTGCGCGCTTCCATGATCTCGCGCAGCATCGCGCTGCCCGTAAACCGCTGGCGCCTGAGGCTGTCCTCGATGTCCGTCTGGACGACGCTCCCGTCGGAATCCTGAATGACCATCAGGTCCCGCGCGCACAATTCCAGTATATCCAGTATATCCGCCGCCTGATCGCGCTTTTCCGCAAGCGGCAGCGCCACAACGCCCACGTCCTGCTTTTCGTGCAGCGCCTCCAGCGCGGCCAGCACCCTGCTCCGCAGCTGCCACCAGTCCTCCGACGCGTCCATCTCCAGCGCCCGGCCCACCGAGCCCTGCGACAGGCGCGCCAGCAGGCGCGCCCGATCCTCCGCCATGCCGCGCGCCTTCAGCGCCGCCTCCGCCTCGTGCGTCTCGAGGCAGCGGAAGCGCACCACGCGGCAGCGCGACACGATGGTGGGCAGCATCGCCGTGAGCTGCGTGGAGATGAGGAAAAACACGTCGCGGCCCGGCGGCGTTTCCAGCGTCTTCAGCAGCGCGTTCTGCGCCTGGATGGTCATTTTGTCCGCCTGCTCGATCACCACGACATGCCGGTCCGCCTCGTACGGCTTGACCGACAGGCGGTCGATGACCTCGCGCACGGCGTCGACGCTGATCGATTTCTCCGGCTTCACGCGCATGAAATCGGGATGGTTTCCGCTCAGGAACTGCCGGCAGGACGGGCAGACATCGCACGGACGCTCGCCCGGGCTGCTGCAGCACAGCGCCCGCGCACAAATATCGGCCAGCGTGCGCTTTCCCGTGCCCGCTGGCCCAGTCAGTAAATATGCATGAACAACCCGGGAAGAGAGCATCTCTTCCCGGAGATGATGAGATACGGAACCAACGATTTCAGAAAAACCCATAAGTCAATCTGCCGTTTACAGCTTGATGAACTGCTCCACATTCATGACAAACACCGTCGCGCCGCCCACCATGACCTCGATGGGATACGGCACATACGCGCCCGTACTGCCCGCCATGGGCGACGGCGACGGCGCGATCTGCTTGCGACTCTTGCACACCTTCTCGATGATCTTCATGGCGCCGTCGAAGCGCTCCTCATCGATACCAAGGAGCAGCGTGGTGTTGCCCGCACGCAGAAACCCGCCCGTGGTCGCCAGCTTCGTCACGCTGTAGCCCTCATTCATCAGATTGCTGACCAGGCGGGAAGCGTCTTCATCCTGCACGATAGCGATGATCAGTTTCATTTCATACCCTCCTTTGAATGATTGCTTTTCCCCCTGTTTATATTATATGCGATATTGATCAAAAAATCAAGAAAAATATGCGGCACACCCCGATCGGGCGTATGCCCGGCCGGCTTCGCCGCGCTCACAGGACGAACCCGCCGTTCACGCCGAGCACCTGTCCGGTGATGAACGACGCCTCCCCGCCCGCGAGGAACAGCGCGGCGCGCGCGACCTCCTCCGGCGTGCCGATGCGCCCGAGCGGCGTCTCGTCGACGAGCGCAGCGCGGTCCTCGCCGGTCAGGGCGGCGTTCATGTCGGTGTCGATCACGCCCGGCGCGATGGCGTTGACGCGCACGCCGCTCGGCCCGACCTCCCGGGCGAGCGCCTTGGTGAAGCCGATGAGCGCGGCCTTCGTGGCGGAATAGCCAACCTCGCAGGACGCGCCAACCTGCCCCCACATGGAGGAGACGTTGACGATGGCCCCGCGCCGCCGCGAGATCATGCCGGGCAGGACGGCCTGGGCGCAGAAAAACGCGCCCTTGACGTTCGTGTCAAGCAGGGCGTTCCAGTCCGCCTCGGTCATGTCGGTGAACAGGCCGGTCAGCGAAACGGCGGCGTTGTTCACAAGCGCGTCGATGCGGTGATAGCGGCGGAGGATATCGCCGACGGCGGCGTCCACCTCGCCCTTCCGGGAGACGTCGCACCGGTACCAGTCCACGTCGCAGCCCTCGCGCCTGAGCGACCCGGCGAGCGAAGCGGCCAGATCGGTCCGGGCGCGGCAGAAAAAGAGCGTGGCGCAGCCCTGCCGGGCGAACGCCTGCACGCAGGCCCGGCCGATGCCGCGGGACCCGCCGGTGATGAGGACGACCTGTTTCATGGCTCAACGCTCCCCGTGATCATATGAAAAACAGGATGGCGACAAACCATCCTGTTCTGGTCGAGGTGACAGGATTTGAACCTGCGACCTTTTGGTCCCGAACCAACACGTGCCAGAACAGTACGGAAAATAAACGCTTTACCCGTGTATTTTTCGCCTATTAAGTGCATTATACCGCCATCATATGCACCCGGCAGGCGTGCATATTTGATGAAATAGCATCAAGTGTCCCCGAATTTGTCCCCATCCGTGGGGGCGTTTTCTTTTTGTGCGGCGCGGTCGAGCAGCTGCTGCATGGCCGCGGCGCTTTCCCTGTCGCGGCGCTGGAGGGCGTGCGCGTAATTGCGGAGCGTCGTCTCTGGCGATTCGTGGCCCATGCGGGCCGCGACGGCCACGGCGTCCAGGTTATTGGCCAGCAGGATAGAGGCGTGCGTGTGCCTCAGATCGTGAAAGCGCACGCCCTCGAAGCCGTTGCGATCCGCGAAGCGCCGGAACTGTTTCGAGGGCGTGTCATGGTGGAGCGGCTGGCCATCCTGGCCCGTGACGATTATCCCCTGCGGGTTTATTTCATCACCGAAGAAAAAGGCAAATTCTTCATGTTCTTTGCGCGCCGCGTCCAAGAGCGCCATCATACCGGCAGGCAGCGAGATAACGCGCTCGCCCGCTTCGCTCTTTGTCGTGTCCATGTAGCTGCCCCGGCCGGGGACATAGTGGAGGGCCTGCGTCACGTTGATGCTGCAGTTTTTCCAGTCAACATCTGACAGGCGAAGCCCGCCGACCTCGCTCAGACGCAGACCGCAGAGCAGCGCCAGCAGCACGGCGCACCGAAAAGACAAGCTCTCACCCGAGAGCTTGCGCAGCAGCTCGACGGCCTGCTCATCGTCCAGGGATTTTATTTTGCGACGGCGGGCGCGTGGCCTGTCCACGTCGTCGAGGGGATTATGCTTGATGATTTTCCACTTCACGCCTTTGTTAAACATGTAATTCATCACGTCATAGCAATGCCTCACCGTTTTGTCAGACAGCAGCGCGGGCTGAGCGTCCGGCCGGGCGGGATTCGCGGGGCGCTTGCGCTGGCGGCCAGGCTTCGCCGTCGTGCGCTTTTCCGTGGCGCGGATCGTATTAACCAGGCGCTGCAGGTCGAGCGGCGTGAGCTCAGATACCAGCGTGTCGCCGATCACGGGCAGAATGTGGACATTCAGCAGCGCCCTGTATGTCGTTTCCGTCGTGGGCTTACAGTATTCTTCTACATGCGTATGCAGCCATATATCCGCGAGCTCGCGGACGGTGACCTCTCTTTCCGGGACGGGTTCGCCGTCGGCCAGCTCCACCATGAGGCGGGCGAGCTCAAGCTCAGCCGCGCGGTGCTGTTCGGCCTGCGGCATCGTGGCCGGATATGTGAGCGTGCGGCGAATCCATTTTCGCCCCTTATATGAGGGGAGCCGTTCGCCTATGCGCCATGAGTTTTTTCCGCGCTTTTCAATCGTCCCCATTTTGCACCCTCGAACAAAGAAAAAAATCTGCCCACCCCTCTACACACAAAAACAGGTGTAAAAGGTGTATTTCCGTAAATGCCAACCTATTAGACACGGCGCGAAAATGCAGGGGTAGAAACGTGTAATTTCGTGTAATTTGAGGCCCTGCAATTACACTTTATCCCCTGTTTTTCGCTGCAAAAACGCGCCCATGACGCCGTTCACGTCCAGGACGGCGGCAAGCATGGCGTCGGTGGCGTCGAGCACCTGGGCCGTGGAATCGGTGCCCAGGGCGGCGAGCAGCCCGTCCATGGCTGTGAGCAGCACCGCGGCCAGGCGCGCGGGCTCAGCGCCTGCCGCTGGTTCACGGGCCAGGTATTCAGCCATGCGCCGCGCGACCCGCGCCAGATCAGACGCGGCCACGGGCGGCGCGCCCGCTTCGACAGCCCGCGAGGCCGCCAGCTCGACCGCCGCGCTCAGATCGTCCCCCGCGGGCGTCCGATCCTGAGACAGTCCGAGAAGATAGTCAGCAGAGACGCCGAAGCATTGCGCAACATCGACAATAAACTCCCCTGACGGTGTGCGCCCGTTTTCATATCCCGATAAGGTGGATTGAGAACAATGCAGGCGCTCAATAAGATCAGACTGTTTTAAGTTTTTCTCATTGCGTAACTCGCTAAAGCGTTTACTGAAAATATCCATCGTTTAATATTCCTCTCTCATGTGCGATATTTTACCATCAAATCAAATAATCGTCTATCAAGTTTAAAAAAATTAGATTTTTTAATTTAATGTATTGACAGATTCAATATCCATATTTAGAATATAACCATATCCGGTATTTAGAAATCAGTCAACCACCAACGCCCCGGAAAACGACGGCAGAAAATCGCCATCAATGGCGAGAAATGGAGGCGCGAACCATGAACAAACCCAGAAGGAAGGCCCTGGCCGACATCGCCGAACGCATCGAAAGCCTGCGCGAAGAGCTTGAGGCGCTTCGGGACGAAGAGCAGGAATACCTGGACAACATGCCCGAGAATTTGCAGGGCTCAGAGCGCTATGAGCGGGCCGAAGCGGCCGTCGACGCGCTCGACAGCGCCCTGGACAGCCTGGAAGAGGCCAAAGACAGCATCGAGGAGGCGACAGAGTAATGGACAAGGTATTTTATTACGCCCTAGTGGAATTCGACGACCCGGACACCGGCAACAGCGACAGCGAGGCCCATGTCGCGCCTGGCGTGAGGTTTTATTCAGGGCTGCACGTGGCCAGCTGCAAGCGCGAGGTGCTTGAGGACATCCGCGGGAATTTCGTCAACCCGCGGCATATCGAAGTGAAGCGCGTGCCGGAGCTGCGGCCAGTGTTCGACGAAAAGCGGGAACAGGTCATCGGCTACAAGACCATCGAAGGGAGGCAGGACAATGGCGACACGTAAAGAGTGCGACCTCTGCGGGCGAGACATAGGCCGGGAACGGGTTTTCTTGACGCGCCGGGTCTATTATCACAGGCTCATGCTGGACGGATGGCAGATACCAGGGGTAGAGAGTTATGAAATCTGCAGGACATGCGAAAAAGAGCTCAGAACGTGGATGAAAAACAGGAAAATGGAGGGAACAGAAAAATGAGTAAGCAGAAACATGATATTTGCGTGATGCTCAAGACCGGGGCGAACATCAACATGCGCGTTGACAGCGCGAAGGTGGAGAGGGCGAAGCTCACCGGCGACATAGTGGGCTTTGAGTTTAACGGCTGTGAGACGGCTTACCCGATCTATATCGACCTCAAACAGGTGGCGGCCATCGTCCAGCGGCTGCCCGGCCCCACGCCTTACAGCTGCGCGGGCTGCCTGTGGGAGGATGACCCGAGCTGCTGCTGCCACGGCGGGAAGGGCTTCGAGCCCGCCCTCGACAGGATCACGGGCGGCGCTCCGGCTCAAGAGCGCCAGACGACCGGCCCAGCCGATCCTGACGGTGCGGAGGCGAACGACGATGAAGGGCAGGGATAATATTTACCTGGCGGCCCGTATGGTCGCCAGCAGGCGCGACCGGCTCTTCGCCAACCGCGACCGGGCCGCCGAACAGCTCCACGTGAGCAGCCAAGCCCTATATGACTACGAGAACGGGAACACGCTGCCGCCCTGCGACGTGGTGCAATGGATGATTGAGGTTTACCAGCTGCCCGCCCTCAAGGCGCAGCACATGCGGGCCTGCTGCCCACTCATGACCGAAGGCGTGCCCGAGAGCGTCGAGCTCACAAGGGCCGCGCTGGGGTGGGCGGTATACATGGACAGGCTGGAGCAAGTCGGCCGGTCGTTAGCGGCCCTGGCCATTGACAGCCGCATCACAAGAGACGAAATCGTCGTCGCGCGGACAATCCGGCAGAAGGCCGTCGAGCTGTCGCGCGTCATGCAGGAAACTATCGCGGCCATAGACACGGCCCTGCAGGAATACGGAGGGAAACATGAAATTCATGACACCAGCCGACGCGGCGGCGGCGCTGAATGAATACGCCGTCTCAGAAGGCCAGATCAAGCGAGGCGCGCGGCGCGGCCGATTCCCATACATCAAAATCGGCAGCCACATGATGGTCGACGTGGACGCGGCGGCGGCGATCCTGGCCAAGGAACGCGAGGACGACGCGCTCATGAACACCGAAGAGCTCAGCGCCACCACCGGCCTGAGCGCGTCGGCCATCCGGCGCGGCGTGTCCGAGGGGTGGCTGCCAGCGCGCGACGCCCGCGGGCGTCATTTGAGATTTGACCCGGACGAAGTGCACGCCGCCCTTGAGCGGAAAATGCGCGAGAACCTGGACAAAGCAGAGTAGACGGGAGGCGGGCAAACATGGATATACGGGACTTTTTAGCCCGTCTCTCATCCTGGGAGGGCCCGAGCGAATCAGGGGAATATAAATGCAAATGCCCCGCCCACGACGACCGGCGCGCCAGCCTGAGCGTGAACACGGGCGAAAAAGGCATCATCTTCAAGTGTCACGCGGGCTGCGACAAGGACGCCGTGCTGCGGGCGATGGGGCTCACCGTGAAAGACCTCATGAGCGACGACAGGCGGCACAGCGCCCGGCCGAAGCCCAAAGCGGAGCCCTCGACCAAACCGGCCCGGCCCGCCGCGCCTGCCGATCCGGCAGAGACGCCGGTCAGCAAACCCGCGGAGAAAAAGACCATAGACAAGGTTTACCCATACACCGATGAAAACGGCACCGTGCTCTTTGAAGTGGTGCGCTATGTTCCGAAGGACTTCCGGCAGCGCGTGCCCGATCCCACGGCGCGAGGCGGCTACCGATGGAGCATCAAGGGCATAAGGCCGGTTATTTACCGCCTGCCCGAGGTCGTGCGGGCCATCGCGGAGGGGAAAACCATCTACCTGGTGGAGGGCGAAAAGGACGCCGATAACATGGCCCTGCTGGGCTATGCGGCGACGACCAGCCCCATGGGCGCGGGAAAATGGCGGCCGGAACACAGCGCCCTGCTGCAGGGCGCGGACGTGGCCATCATCCCCGACAATGACGCGCCGGGCCGGGATCACGCCGAAAAGGCCAGCAAATCGCTGGCCAGCGTGGCGAAGAGCGTTAAAATCCTCGACATTGCCAGCGCGTGCCCCGAGCTACCCGAGAAGGGCGACATAACCGACTTTTTCAAGCTACTGGGCCGGGAACGCGGGCAGCAACTGCTCGAAAAGCTCACTGCCGACGCCGCGCCAATCACGGCCAGCGAGGAAAGCGCCGCAGAGAAAGCCGCCGCCCTGTACGGGAAAATCGGCGGCTATTGCGTCGAGGACGGGTGCATCTGCCAGAGCACCGACGACGGCGCACGCAAGCTGTGCACGTTCACTTGCGCCCCGGCGCGGATCATCACGCGCGACGACGGCGTGAACGTCGAGAAAATGTTCGAGATTGAGGGCTGGACACGCCACGGACGGCCGCTGCCCACGGTGAAAGTGAAGGCCGCGGACTATCCGACCATGAACTGGGTGCTGTCAAATTGGGACTTTGCGGCGAACATCATGCCGGGCAGCATGATAAAGGACAAGCTGCGCTATGTTATCACAGAGGTGGGAGAAATCAGCGCCAGCCGCGAGACCGTGTATACACACACCGGCTGGAGGCAGATCAATGGAAAGTGGTGTTATCTTCATCCTGGCGGCAGCATCGGCGGGGACGGTGCGCACGTGGAGCTCGACGACGCCCTGGCCAGCTACACCCTGGACAGCAACGTCATGGACGACGACGCAGCGACCGCGATGTGCGAAACCGTGTTCAGGGACGCCATGGCGGCGCATATTTCCGTGCCGCTGCTGGGCCTGTGCTACCTCGCGCCGCTCAGGGAATTTCTCAAGATCGGGCACGCGGCCCCGCATTTTATTCTGTTTCTGCGCGGCAATTCGGGTACGCACAAGAGCACAGCCGCCGTGCTGGCCCTGAGCCACTTCGGGGAATTTGACATCGACTCTATGCCCGCCACGTTTCACGACACGGCGAACAACATCCGGCAAAAGGCTTTTATGCTCAAGGACTGCCTGCTCACAATCGACGACTATCACCCTGAGAGCAGCCCGCAAGAGCGGCGGCGCATGGAGGCGACGGCGCAGAGCCTGGCGCGCCTGTTCGGCGACGGCGCAGACCGCGGCCGCATGAAAAGCGACCTCACGCTCCAGAAGGCCACGCCGTCCCGCTGCGTCGCCATGATGAGCGGCGAGGACATCCCGAACATCGGCGAGAGCGGCGTCGCGCGCCTGTACACTGTGGACGTGGGCCCGGACGACATCCCCATCAATGACGATTTGGAGGCAGCCCAGGAAATGGCGAGACAAGGTTATTTCAGGCGGGCCATGAGAGGCTATATCGGGTGGCTGGCCAAGCGCGCGGACAAGCTGCCCGAACGGCTACCGGACATCTATTACAGGCTGCGCAAGAGAGCGCGAAGCGACGGGAAGGGCCTGCACGGCCGCGCGCCCGAGGCCATCGCTCACATCATGCTGGGCTATGAGATGATGCTCAACTACATGGCCGACGTGGGCGCAATGACGAATGAAGAGGCAGACAAGGAATTCATGAACGCCTGGGCCATCATCATGGAGAACAGCGAAAAGCAGAGCCGCGACGCCCAGGACGACCGGCCCACGCGCCAGTTTATCAGCACCCTGGGCGAGCTCATCACCAGCAAGGCCGTGGTGCTTCGCAATCTTGACGACCCGCACAGCGAAGACCCAGGAATCAACGGCATCGGCTATTATGACACGCTTTATTATTACCTGCTGCCGGACATGGCATACACGCGCGTGAGTAAGCTATACAAGGATCAGGGATCGGACTTTATTCTCTCAAAGCGCGGGCTGTATAAGCAGCTGCGCGACGACGGCATTATCGAACTGGACGCGGACGGGAAAACCACGAAGGGCAAGACAATCAACGGCCGCACCGTGCGCCTTCTGTGGATTCCCCGCGCCAAGATCGACGGCACAAAGCCCGCGCCGAAGGCCGAACAGGTGGCCATGGACTGGATGGAGGTGGACGATGAAGGAATCCCAAAGACGTGGAAAACCTGAGCGCCTGGGGCGCGCTGTCTATCACCACGAACAGCCCGCCACAGGGCTGGACATCCGGCCGGGCGACATCATCGTCATGCCCGGCGGGCGAGGCGTCACAGCCTGGCGCGTCGTCAACGTAACGAGTAGGATCACGATAGCACCACTCAAGAGCGAAGCACGTAAGAAGAAAGGGGAACAGGGCAATGAGCAATGACTTAATGAACAGGAACGACGAGACGGTGGCGCGGATCATCGCCACGCGGCGCGAGCAGATTGAGCGGCGTCTACACGATGACCTCGACCGCATGGCCGAAAACTACATCGACATAGGGCGCTGCCTGAACATCGTCAAGGATGAGGGCCTGGTGCCACATGGCCAGTGGATAACCTGGATTCAGGAACACGCGCAAATGAGCGAGCGCAACGCCCAGCGCGTCATGAGGGCGGCGCGTGAGATCGAAAGCGGCTCCCCTCTCGCCCGTCTTGACTTTAGCAAAGTTATGGCCCTGCTGGCGATCCCTGCGGAAGAGCGCGAGGCGTTCGCCGCCGAGGTGGGCGCTGAAAGCCTGAGCGTGCGGCAGCTGCAGGCCGCCGTGAAAGCGCGGGAGGAAGCCGTGCGCGAGAAAGAGCGCGCAGAGCGAGAGGCTAAGAAAATGGCCGCGCTGGCCAGCGGAATGAAAAGCAAACTCGAATATATGGAAGGCAGGGCTGCAAGTCTGGAGATTCAGGCCGCCAAAGCTCAAAGTGTGGCCGACGAACGCGCCCGCGAGGAAATCGACCGGCTGCAGGAAGAGCTCAAAAGCAGAGAAGCAGAGCTCGAAAGGCGGGCCAAAGCGGAGAGCGACGCGAAGGCGGAGCTGCTTCGCCTCCACACCCAGGCGGCACGGGGCGCGGCCATGGAAGGCGGCGAGCGGCTTACCGCCGATGAGCTGGCCGCCGCGACGCGGGCCTTTATCGGGCAGGTGGCCGTGCTGCCGCACATGGGCAAAGAGCTGGCGGCATGCGGACAGAAAACGCGGGACGCATACCTGGCCAATGTGAATATGATAGCGGACTGGTGCGAGCGGGCGCGCGCGGCTCTGAATACTATTGAGGGCGAGGTGCTGAGCTGTGAATGAGATCGTGAAGAGCGCCGAAACGGGCACCGGCATGGAGGCTGTGAGCGCTCAGCAAATGGCCGCCATCATGGGACAAATGCAGCAGCTCATGCAGGGCATGGCCGACAGCATCCGGGCAACGAATGCGCGCATGGCAAAGCTGGAACGGCAAATTGAACTTTTGACACCGCTCACGGGGGCCCAAGAAAAGGCGCTGTGCGCGGAGATAAGGCGACGGGCCGCGGAACTGTGCGAGCAGTACCGCCTGAGCGCCGGGCAGGAACCAGCCATCGCCGCGGCGATCCGTGCCGAACTCAAGCGCGCGAGCGGCGTGCGTGCCGTGCGCGAGCTGCCGCGGATTGAGTACAGCGTGCTGCTTGAGCGCGTGGCGTTATGGGACGATTACGAGACCATGCGAGAAATTCGCAAGAAAGCGAGAAAGGAAGGGTTACATGAATAAGCTCATAATCATCGGGAACCTGACGCACGATCCAGAATTGAGGACGACGAAAAGCGGCATCTATGTATGCAGCTTTTCCGTGGCTGTGAACAGGCGGCGCAGGGTCGAAGGGCAGCCGGAAGCGGATTTTTTCCGCGTGACGACATGGCGTGATATGGCCGAAAGCTGCGCGAAATATCTCAGCAAGGGCCGGAAAGTGGGCTGTACCGGCAGCGTGAGCCTGGTCGTGAATGAACGGGACGGCCGGACATATGCCTCTATGGAGATGGACGCCGACGAAGTGGAATTCCTATCACCGCGCCCCACGGCCCAGGATAGCGAATAAAGAACGGAGGGGCAAGCATGAACGCCGTGGACATACTGAACCGATGCAGGAGCGCCATAGCGGAAATCAGGCGGCTAGAAGAACGCAAAGCGCGCCTGATTGAGTGCGCGACAAGCGCCACAGCCAAGATCAACACGACGGGCGGCAGCCGCAGCGGGAGCCCGTCCGACAAGGTGAGCGCGTTCGCCGTGGATATAGACGAATGCGAACGCGAACTCGCCGACCGCCGCCGCGCCTATGACGTGGAACTGCTGGCCGCCTGCAAATTTGTGGACATGCTCGCAGAACCCGAATGTGGCGTGATATATCGCTATTACGTTCAGGGGCAGACCATTAACGGCATAGCGCGCGCCCTGAATTACAGCCCGAGCTATGTCAAGCAAAAAAAGCGGGACGGGCTGACGGCAGCCGAAGCGATCCCCGCGGACATGGTGCTCGACCTGCTGCCGGAATGGTATAAAGCGACGGACGGGAAGGGGGTTTAACCATGGAGCCGGAAAAAAGACGCTTGACAGCGACAGAGCGCGAAGCCCTGGCGCGAATCAACATTGCAAAGCGGTTTTTGCAGGAAGAACCGCGCGACCTGGCGCGACGAACGGCAATGATACGGCGCGGCGGCTGGTATTTGGGCGTAGCGCGGGGCATGCTTGAGCGCTACATGCGCGAAGTGAACCACACTATACCACCCGAGCAGGTGAAAGTGTTTGAGCGGTCGATGGCGGAATCGACCATCACCGTGGGCGTGCGCTGCCAGGCGACGCGGGACAGGAACCGCGGGACAGAATACGGGGTTATTGTGCCGATAGACACGCTCAACCTGCTCTTTGCGGCCTGCGCCGACCATTGCCTGACATGCACGGGAGACCGGGAGAGCCAAGCCCGCTGTGAATTGCGCAAAGCCCTCGACGTGATACCGAACGACGCGGAAGAACGAACAGACGGCGGCTGCCAGTACAGGGGGCTGCTGTAAAAAACGAATGGAGGCATAAAACCATGAGAGACGCGAACGTCTACAACGCCCTGGCCCGAGTGATGGAGGCACAGAATAAACTGACGGCAGCCGTTGAGGTCCTGAACGCAGCCTTGCGACGCCAGGACACGCACGACGCCCCGACCTTCGCCCAGGTGGCGCACGACCTCGCCGCGGGCGATATTGACCGCTACATGGTCGGGGACATCATTCGGGCCCGGCACCGGAAATATGGCGAAATCCCGTTCGTCATCATCGGCAAGGGGCAGGACAATGAGCCGGACGGCACCGGCACCGAACGGATCACCGCCCAGGCCATGCAGGTGCTCGACTACATGCAGTTTAGCGGCGTGAGCGACGAATACCCGTATGGCAAAAACGATTATGTGGCGTCCCACATCCGGGACTATCTCAACGGCGCATTTTATGACGCCCTGCAGGATGACGATAAAGCGGCCATCGTGGGCGCGTTGAAGCGCACGTATACACCGAATTACGACGACATGAGCAAGCCCGGATATATTGCGCAGACGCGCGAGCTCTTTTTCCTGCTGTCGGCCAGCGAGGTGGGATATGATGGACGCTATATCATGGATGAGGGCCCGGCTTATGCATACTATAAGAGCTGCGACAATGAGCGCCGCGCCAAGATCGACATGGACGGCGACGAATCAATCTGGTGGCTTCGGTCGCCTCTCCCGTCGAGCGCGCACAACGTGCGCGACGTCTACACGTCGGGGGCGCTGAGCTACAACAGCGCGTACATCGGCGTCGGGCTGGCCCCGGCTTGCGTCATCGGCGCATAATCGGCCCATCTGCCCCGATAGGGGCATGAGAGTGACCCGACACCATACCATGAGCATACCCTCATAATACCCATAGCATACCCTCACCATACCATGAGCATACCTTGACAGTACCATGGGCCGGTGATAGAGTGTAGCATGTCAAAAGACCGCGAAGGAACGCGGTCTTTTTTCGTGGGAAAAGCGACGACGTTGTCGTTTTTGAGACGAACATGAAAGAATCAGATCCGTTTTACCATTCGACGGCATGGAAAAAAGCCCGTGCCGCGGCCCTGCTGCGCGATCACTATCTATGTGTGCCCTGCCTGCAGGCGTATGAGCGCGGCGAGGCGCGAAAGCCCAGGGCGGCCACGACAGTACACCACATAATACCCCGGACAGAGCGCCCAGACCTGGCGCTCGACCTCGACAACCTGCAATCAATCTGCGCCGTGTGTCATAATCAGATGCACCCCGAAAAGGGGCGAGGCGCTGACAGGCCACGGAACGACAAGCCGCGACGGGACGGCGTGCGAATCATCAAAATATAGGAGGCATCGGCATGGATGAGAACATGAAGGCGTGCCATTATGAGCTGATAGAGGACGAACACGCCCGCGCGCTGTATGAAAACCTCTGCGCGGAATGCGTGCGCGTGCATGGAGCGCTCAGCCTGGGCGCTCAAAGCATCGTCGGCGACATCGCAATGATGGAGCAGGAAAAGAGGCGGCTTTATGAGGACGTGGCAAAGCGCGGCGTGAATGAGCGCGTGAAGAATGGAAAACAGGACTTTTACAGGGAAAACAAGAGCATCGCAGGGGCGCGTGCGCTCGCCGATCAGCAGCGCAAGCACCTCAATGAGCTGAAACTGACGCCAGCCAGTCAGAAAGCGGGGGCAGGTTCCCAGGGTGACGAATTCGAGGACTTCTAACCCTTCCGGCGTTGAACGGCTCGACCAATACGTGCATAACGTCCTGAGCGGCAATATCATCGCCTGTAAAAAGGTGAAAATGGCCTGTCAGCGCCATTTGAACGATTTGCAGCGCTCAAACGACCCGGCATTCCCCTGGCGTTTCGACGCGGCCAAGGCAGAGCGCCCCATACAGTTTATGGAGCGGTTTCTTACGCCCATGAAAGGCAACTATGACAAAATGGAGCTCATGCCATGGCAATGCTTTGTAGAGGGCAGCCTGTTCGGGTGGGTAAGCAAGGAGACGGGGCTGCGCCGATTTAACGAGGGGCTGGTCGTCATCGGCCGCGGCAACGGGAAAACCACAATCATGGCCGGAAATTCGTCATTCGGGGCCAGCAAGGACGGGGAGCGCGGTGCGGACGTTTTTCTGCTGGCGAACGCGAAAGATCAGGCGGCCCTGTGCTTTGAAGAGTGCCGGGCGCAGATCATGGCCAGCGCGGCCATGGCCCCGCATTTTCGCACGCTGCGGGACGGCATTCATTACGACGCCACAAACAGCAGGATCATGCACCGGGCCAGCGACAGCCGCAAGCTGGACGGCCTGAACCCGCACATGGCCGTTTTTGATGAAATACACGGCTATCGAGACTTTAAGCTCATCAACGTCATAAAGCGCGGCATGAATAAACGGCAGCAGCCGCTCGCGCTCTATATTACCACCATGGGCACCGTGCTCGACGGGCCGCTCATGAGCTTTTATCACCTGTTTACCGACGCCATGCGCGGGACGCTGCGGCCGGACGTGGCCGACCGAATGTTCGCCTACATCTGCGAAATGGATGAGGACGACGACATCGAGGACAGCGCTCTGTGGATAAAAGCCAATCCGGGCATAGGGCAAATATTAAGCCTGGACAAGCTCAAAGCGGACTGGGCCCGCGCTAAGCTCACTCCTCAAGAACGGAACGACTTCATAAACAAACAGCTCGACGTGTTCACCGACGCGGGCGAGGCGTCTTTCGTTGACTACGACCTGGCGCAGCGCAACACCGGCCGCGTCGAGCTGGATGAGCTCGCCGGGCGCGAGTGTTACGGGGGCTTCGACCTGTCAACTAGCGAGGACTTCACGGCCGCGGCCCTGGAATTCCCGCTCGACGACGGGCGGCTTTTTGTCCTATCGCACAGCTGGGTGCCACAGAAAAAGGTCGAGCTGGATCAGGAAAAAATCCCATATTACGAATATGCCATGCAGGGGCTTTTAACCATATGCCCCGGCGAATACATCACGCAAGAAACGGTTTACGAGTGGTTCGTGAAAATGGCCGAAACGTACAGCATACGAACAATCGGCTATGACCCAGCTAATGCCACATGGCTGGTGCGCATGCTCACGGCGCGGGGCTTTGTGTGCAACCCCGTAAGACAGGGCCCGCTGACGCTGAACGCGCCCATGAAAGACGTGCGCGAGCAGCTGCTCGACGGGCACATCGTCCACAATAACAACCCGCTCTTTCGATGGTATTTGGGTAATGTCCGGCTGCGGCGGGACTTTTACGACCGGGAAAAAGAGAACTGGGTGCCCACGAAAAGGGACAGATACCGAAAGATTGACGGATTCATGGCGTTTTTGGACGCTCACGCGGAATACATGCGCCTGAACCCGCTCAGCAACGTGGAAATTGAGGCAGGAATAAGCGTTTATTCGCTTACCTCATGATGGGAGGAACGTCAATGTGGCCATTTAACCGAAAAAACAAGGCGAGCGGCGGCGCGCGCGATCCTACCCCGGATTATACGCAAATGCGCAGCGTGAACCGCGTGCGCGGGGATTACACGCTGACGACAAGCGAAGCAATCTATGCGGCCGTGAGCCGGATCAGCAACACCATGGCCATGCTGCCGATACATCTTTATCGGGAGCATGAGCCCGTGCGAGACGATCCGCGCGAGCGGCTGCTCAGTTACATGCCGAACGCGACCATGACGCCGTTCACGTTTCAGCAGACCATGGAGGCGTTCCGCAATACGGAAGGCAACGCCTACGCCCTGCTGGTGCCCGACGCGAGCGAAACCCGCGTCGCGCAGCTGGACATACTCGACGCGGCGCGCGTTACGCCCATGCGGGACAAGGACACGCGCGAGATGTTTTACAGCTTCACCCTGGACGACGGCACGCCCTGCATGGTGCACTCTTCACACATGATCGTATTGCACCACATGAGCGCGAACGGCGAGAAGGGCGTCCGGCCGCTGGATGTGCTGCGGGGCACGCTTGACTATAACCGGCAGATTAAAGAGTTTTCGCTTAATCAGCTGGAAGGCGTGAACAGCGGCGTAATTCTTAACATCCCCGGCACCGGCCTGAGCGAGGAAAAGAAAAAGACGGTTATCGACCAGTTTTTGAAATCCTACAAGGCAAGCGGCGGCAAGCTCATTGTGCTGGAAGGCGGCATCACAGCGACCACCCTCACGCAGAGCCCTGTCGACGCCAAGGTGCTGGACGTTGAGCGCGTGACGAAAAACCGCGTGGCGACCGTCTACAACATCCCGCCGCACCTGTTGGGTGATTACACAGATACCAGCTACTCGACCGCCGAACAATCAAAGCAGGAATATCTCGACCTCACCATTTTGCCCATCGTGAAACAGTGGGAGGATGAGCTAAACCTCAAGCTGCTCACCTGGAAGGAACGCATGGAGGGCTATTCAATCCAGTTTGACGTGAGCGCCATGCAGCGGGCCGACATCGCCACTATGGCCGAAAAGCATCAAAAGGCGATCCGCGGCGGCTGGATGAGGCCGAACGAGGTGCGCGAACGCGAGGGCCTGCCGCCCGATCCAGAGGGCGACGTGCTGCTGGTAAGCCGTGATTTGCAGCCGCTCGAACAGGCCCTGAAGGAAAATTCGGAAAGCGAGGCAAAGAACGCCAGTGAATAAGTTTTGGAACTTCGGCGAGCCGGACGGGCCGAACGAGCTGCGGCTCGACGGGGAAATCGCGTCGGAAAGCTGGTGGGGCGACGAAGTGACGCCCGCCATTTTCCGCGCTGAGCTCATGGAACACCCCGGCGATATTACCGTCTGGATCAACTCGCCGGGCGGCGACGTGTTCGCCGCAAGCAGCATTTACACCGCCCTGAAAGAGCACGCCGGGCGCGTGACCGTGAAGATCGAGGCCCTTGCCGCCAGCGCCGCCAGCATCGTGGCCATGGCGGGCGACGAAATCCTCATAGCCCCGACCGCTTACATGATGATTCACCGCGCCGCCACCATCGCCCTGGGCGATAGCGACGAAATGAGAGCCGCGGCCAGGACGCTGGACGAAGTGGACGGCGGCATCGTCAACCTGTACGCCATGCGGACAGGCCAGAGCGCCGACAAAATTGAGCGCATGATGAAGGCGACAACCTGGATGAACGCAGCCAGCGCCGTGGCGCTGGGCTTCGCCGACGGCATGCTCTACTCAGAGGACGCCAAGGCCCAGCCCGAGCAGGAAGGGACCAGCACGGAAAGTGGCGGCACCCCGGCGGGCCCAGCGAACAGCAGCGGCCCGCGCAAGGCAGCAGCGGCCCGCGCGGCAGCGGTCACATTCGCCGCCAGCGCCACCGCCGACGCCCTCATCGCCCGACTGAAAGAGGCGGGCCGGAAACCCGATCCCAAGAACGACCAGACACATGATGACAATGCGCGCGAGCGCTTTGCACTACGCATGAAACTCATGCAGAAAATGGGAGGAATGAAATAATGGCTACCATCATCGAAATGCGCCAGGAACTCACCGACCTGGGCCGTGAGCTGGAACAGGCCACGAAGAAGGGCTATGAAATGGCCCACGATCCGAAAACCGAAATCGAAGCGCTGCAGGATCAGAGCGACGCTATCGACCGCCTGCAGGTGCGCATGGCGCTCATTAAGCAGGACATCGCGCGCGAAGAGGGCACCGGCTCGCAGAATGCGGAGCCCGTTAAGAGCGCGAAGCCCCGCAACGGCGGCTTTGCCAGCCTGGGCGAATTCGTGAACGCCGTGCATGAGGCTGACACGCCCGGCGGCTCGCGCGACAAGCGCCTCGCCCGCGTGACCGACGCCGCCACCGGCGCGAATGAAACCACCGGCGCGGACGGCGGCTATCTGGTGCCGCCCGAGTATGCGGACGGCATCCTTGACCTGGTAAAGGACGAATCCGTCATCTACCCCCAGGCGCGCCGCGTTCAGATCAACGGCAACCGCCTCATTGAGGTGTATCTGAACGAAACCAACCGCAAAGACCCGTCGACCGGCAGCCGACACGGCGGCATCCTGGCTTATTGGAAGGGCGAGGCCGATCAGTACCAGGCTGTCAAGGCGGCTTTTGCGGAGCGCACGACCAACCTGTCGAAGCTCACCGCCTACTGCCCTGTGACCGAAGAGCTGCTGCAGGACTACGCCGCCATTGAGGGCACGCTGAACGACCTGGTGGGCCGCGAGTTTGCCTTCAAGATCGACGACGCCATGTTCAACGGCAGCGGCGCGAACAATATCCCCCTGGGCATCCTCACCACCGGCACCGGCTCCAACCCGAACAACGCCGCCCTGGTGACCATCGCCAAGGAGAGCGGCCAGGCCGCCGCCACCGTGAACGTGCAGAACATCCTGAAAATGTATAACGCCCTCATTGCCCAGCAGCGCAAGAAGGCCAAGTGGTACATCAATCAGGATTTGGAAATCGTGCTCATGCAGATCATGCTGCAGACCGGCAGCATTTCCGGCGAGGGCACGACGGGCAGCTGGGGCATGCCCATCTATACGCCGCCGGGCGCTTACGGCAACGCGAACGCCACCATGCTGGGCCTGCCCGTCGAGCCGAATGAGCATTGCGCCGCCGTGGGCAGCGTGGGCGACATTGTGCTGGCCGACATGAGTCAGTATCTCATCATTGAGCGCGCGGGCGTGACGAAGCAGAGCTCTATCCATGTGCGCTTCGACTACGATGAGACCGTGTTCAAATTCACCTGGCGCGCGGGCGGCCGTCCCGACTGGATGAGCGCCATTGAAGCCTATAAGGGCAACACCAAGCGCAGCCCCTACGTGGCCCTGGCCACCCGCTCTTAACCGACACCCAAGCCGGACGCTCCAGCAGAGCGCCCGGCTTTTCCGTGAAAGGGGGGCTAATATGAGCCTGACAATCGAAAACACCCAACAGATCAGCGCCGACGTGTACGCGGAGGGCGGAAATGAGCGCGAGCGCACGCACCTGGCCGTGATGACGTTTTCATATCGGCCAGGCAAGCGCATGGGGTTGAGCCTCGAAATTCTGGACGAAGCCGCGGCGTCGGCCAACGCGGAGGACGTGACGCGCCAGGTGAAGGAATTTCTCGACGCCGCATTCGAGCGCGCGGCCGCCGCGGGCCTGCCCGTTCCGACCGGCGAAGGCGCGCCGGAAAGCGACGGCGAGTAAGGAGGCGGCCACATGCCCAGCATTGACGAACTAAAGCGTTACGCCGTGCTCGACCCTGACGGCGACGTGGAGACGCTGAAAATTTGCATGGAAGCCGCCGAAGAGTGGTTCGCAAATGCGGGCGTACCCAGGCCGAAAGAGACGACCCGGCTTTATGACCTGGGCGTGTACATGCTCGCCGTGCATTATTTCGACAACCGGGGCGCAATCGGAAACGCCGACGCACAACTACCCTTCGGCGTGTTCTCCATCATGCACCAGCTGCGGCTATAAGGGGGCGAGGACGTGGCCATCAACGTGGGATCATTCCGGCATCTCATAGAGCTGCAGAAAAGGACGACCGAACGCGACGCCTACGGGAACGATATACCCACCTGGACGACGGTCTGCGAGCTGCGGGCGTCGGCGAAGGACGTGAGCGGCCGCGAGTTTTACGAAGCGGCGGCCCATCAAATGGAGAATACCGTCACGTTTACGATGCGATGGCACGACGGCCTTACCGGCGACATGCGCGTCGTGTTCAAAGGGGCGGCCTACGAAATCCTGCAAATCAATCACCTGGAGTACAAGAACCGGGACTTTATGCGGATCAAGGCGCGTCTGACCCAAGGGGAGGAAAACGGCTATGGCGAGCTTTAATTTTCAGGGCCTCGACGAAGCCATCAACGCCCTGGGCGAAATGGCGGCCGACATCGACGCGAAGGGGCCCGCCGCGGCCATGGCGGGCGGCCGTGCCGCCGTCGCCGAAATGGAGAAGCGCGTGCCCGTGCGCACGGGCGGCCTTAAAGGCCATATCGCCATCAAGGGCCCGTTCCACACCGTAGCCGATGGCTACTATGTGGACGTGTACCCCACCGGCACAAAGAAAAACGGCAAGAAACGCGAACGCTATGAGACCGTGGGCTATGTGCTGGAATACGGGCGCAGCAACATGGCGGCGCGGCCCTGGATGCGCCCGGCTGTGGAAGAGGGAGCCGACGCGATCAGCGACGCCATGGCCGCCGCCCTGACAGACTAAAAGCGACAACGTTGTCGCTTTTCGAGGTGAAAACATGACAGAGCATGAAGCCATGGAGCAGGCACTTCGGCCGCTCAGCTGCCTATATGGCCGCGCGCCTGTCAAGGCCCGGCCGGATACATATGTGTCGTGGTTTGAGGTGCTTGCGGAGACCGCGCTGGACGCCAGCAACAGGCCGCGCCGCATGGAGCACATGCTGCAGGTGGACATATACAGCAGAGGGGCCACCGACACCCTGCTGGGCACCGTGCTGCAGCTGCTCAGGGACGGCGGCTTCAAGGTGGCCAGCTATGGCCCCGAGGACTACGAAGAGGACACGCGATACCGACACATGCCGATCACCGTGAGGATCAACACCGCAATCGAAGAAAAACAGGAACAGGAGGAAGAGGACAATGCCGACCAATAACACCACCAACAACACGCCGAAGGGCTATTTTACCGGCATTCTGGACGTGTATGTCGCAAAGATGCTGACGCCGGATTCGAGCGCCGCAAAGCCCACGTATGACACGCCCCGCGTGCTGGGCATGGGCATCGAAGTGACCATCACACCCCAGTACAGGGAGGGGCAGCTGTACGCCAGCAACCGCATGGCGCGCAATAAGAAGGTTATCGACCATTACGACATCAAATTTAACGCGGACGTGGTGAGCCCCGAGAACAACGCCTATATTTTCAACCGCAAGGCCGATAATAACGGCGTTCAGATCATCGACGGCGACAGCGATCCCGCGGAGCTGGCAATCGGCTTCTGCCGCACGAAGGACACCGGAACAAAAGAATACTGGTGGCTATACCGCGGCAAATTCAGCGAGCCGACCGTCACCGGCAAGACCGACACCGACAAGATCGAATATCAGACGCCGACCATTGAAGGCCGCTGCGACAGGCGCATCTATGACAACCGCCTGGGCATGGTGGCCGACAGCGAGGACACGAACATCACGCCCAGCGCGCTGACGAACTGGTTCAACGCGGTGTATGAGGCAGTAACGACCTAATGAGGAGGGCGGCGGGGCGCGGCAGCGTGCCCCGCCGTATTGCGTTATGATTAAAGGGCAAGACATGGCCGCGCCCGTGAAAACGGTGACGCTGGAAGGGCGAACCTACCAACTGGCATTTAACAACAAATCGGCCCGCCTGGCTGAGGATGTCTATAATGAGCAGTACGGCCGAGATGTCAACTATCTTGAGATACTCAAGGACATGGCCGCCTTTAAGCACCGCGCGCTGCTCGCCGTGATATACGGCGCGATGATAGCGGGCGGGGCTGAAATGGATTATGAGACGTTCGAGGACGCCTTCACCTATGACGCCATCGACGGCCTAAGAGACATCATCAAAAAGGGCGTGTTCGACGCCCTGCCCGAGGCCGATCCCGAGGATGCGAAAAAAAACTGAACGGCCAGGACGACGGGGAAACGGCTTACCCGTGGGCCTGGCTGGTGTATCACGCCCTCGACATGGGCGTGAGTTATGAATCGTTTTGGAACATGAGCGCGCGGGCCATTGTGCTGTTGCACCGCGAAATGCGGCGCACAGCCCAGGGCGGGCACGCACAGCCGCGGGAGGCCGAACAGCCGGGCCGGGTGCGGCTCGACTACATTCCGAGGCCATGAGACAGGACACGCAACACCGAGCGCCCAGACGGGCGCTCATTTTCGTATGAGGACGGTGCAGCATGGCGAGCAAATCGAAAAGCCTGGAGCTGAAAACCCGTATCGGCGTAGACGGGGAAACCACATATAAGCAGAGCCTGAACAGCATAGCGAGCAGCCTGCGCGTTATGAAGGCCGAAATGACCGCCACGCAAAGCGCATTCGGCAGCAACGCCGACAGCATCGAGGCTCTAACGGCGAAGCAAAAGGCCCTGCAGGATCAGCAGGAAAAACACGCCGAAAAGGTTAAGCTGCTCAAGGAAATGCTGGAACTGGCCAAGCAGGAATTTGGCGAGAACAGCGCGGAGGCCGACGAATACCGCGTCAAGGTGGCCAATGCGGAGACGGCGCTCAACAAATGCACCACCGAACTGGACAATACCACGGCGGCCCTTGACATCATGGGCTCAAGTGCCGACGATGCGGGTGATGACGCCGACGCCCTGGGCGGTGACCTGGACGACCTGGGCGACAGCGCAGACGACGCGGCCACGGACACCGAAACCCTGGGCACCAAGCTATCGAACATCGCTGCAATCATCGGGAAGGGCTTGGCCAAGAGCGCCGAAGCCGTCGCCGCCGCGTTTGTGGCCATCGGCACGGCAGCGGCCCAGGCTGTCAGCGGCGGCTTTGAGCTGGCCACGGCGGCGGGCACCTTTGCCGACGACCTGCTCACCCTGTCCACGCAGACCGGCATTAGCACGCAGACGCTGCAAGAGTGGAGCTATTCGAGTAACTTCATTGACACCTCTGTCGAGACCATGACCGGCTCCATGCGCAAGATGATTAAAAACATGGGCGACGCGGCGAGCGGCAGCGAGAGCGCGCAAGGCAAATTCGACGCCCTGGGCGTGAGCATCACGAACACGGACGGCAGCCTGCGCAGCAGCGAAGAAGTGTTCATGGACTGCATCGACGCCCTGGGCCAGATCGAAAACCCGACAGAGCGCGACGCGGCGGCCATGGAGGTTTTCGGCAAGAGCGCCCAGGAACTCAACCCGCTCATTGAGGCGGGAAGCGCGGGGCTCAAGGCCATGGGCGAAGAGGCCCACGAAATGGGCGTCGTGTTCAGCGACGAAGCCCTGGCCGCCATGGGTTCATTCGACGACAGCATGCAGCGCGTGAACGCCACCGGCGAGGCGCTGAAAACGGCCATCGGGACAGACCTGATCCCCGCCTTCCAGCCGCTGGTGGACACGGCCAGCGGAGCCATGGCGGACATCACCAAGGCGCTGCAGGACGGCTTCCAGCCGGAGGACGTGACGGCCATCGGCGAGAGCATCGCCGGCGCGCTGAAGGACGGCGTCGCCACCATTACCGAGCTGCTGGACGCCATCGGCCCGGATTTGGGCGCGGCGCTGGGCAACCTGGTAAGCTCAGGCGTTGAGCTGCTGCCCGACCTGGTGGAAACGCTGCTGCCAGTGGCCACCAGCATTCTGAGCGGGATCACGGACGGGATCACGAACAACGCGGAGAAAATCGGCGCGTTGGCGGGCGACATCGTGGCAAAGCTGGGGGGCTACCTCACCGAGCATGCGGGAGACCTGCTTGGCGCGGCCGCGGACATACTGACCGGGCTCATCAACGGCCTGACGGGCGACGACAATCTGGCGAAGCTGATTCCCGCCGCCACAGGCATGATAACGAAGATCACCGGACAACTGGCGGAAAAGCTGCCGGACATTCTGAAGGCAGGAACGGATATTCTGCTGGAAATTGTGAAAGGCATCAACGAAGCCATTCCGCGGCTGGTGGAAGCCTTGCCGGAGATCATCACCAAGGTAACGACAGCCGTCACGGAAGGCCTGCCAAAGCTGCTGACGGCAGGCGGTGAAATCCTGGGTGAAATCATCAAGGGCATCGGCGAGACGATTCCCAAGCTGACCGAAGAACTTCCGAAGATCATTACGGAAGTTACCACCGGCATAGCGAATGGGCTGCCGGATATTCTTGCTTCCGGCATCAGCATTATTACAGAAATCGTGAGCGGCCTGGGCCAGGCTATCCCCGACCTCATCGCCAAAATGCCCGAGATCATCGCGGCCATCACGGATGAGCTCAAAAAAATCGACTGGATTCAACTGGGCCTGGACATGATAACGGGCCTTTACAATGGCCTGAAGGACGCCGTGACCGGGCTCATTGAGAGCATCAAGGGCGTGTTTACCGGCATCTGGGACGCCATCAAGGGCGTGTTCGGGATCAATTCGCCCAGCACCGTGGCGAAAGAGGCGGGCAAGTTCATTCTGGACGGCCTGGTGGAAGGATTCAGCGCCGCTGTCGATGCGGTCTGTGAGACCGTCAAGAAGATTTTCGGCAAAATCTGGGACGCCATCAAATCCATTTTCGGATTCGGCGGCGAGAGCGAGGAAAGCAAGGAATCTAAACAGGCCGGTAAGGACATCATGACCGGCATCAAGGAAGGCGTCACCGGCAGCGAGGAAGATGTGAAGTCGGCCGTGAAGAACGCGGCCAAGAAGGTGCTGGACACATTCAAGACCGAGCTGGGCGTCGAAAGCGGCAACTCGACCAAAACCAAACCCATGGGCGAAAGCATGGCCAAGGGCATAGCGGACGGCTTGAACAGCGTCCAGGCCAGCGCATTCCAGGACGGGGCCAACTCCATTTTTAACGCCGTGTCAAGCGCGATCAGCAGCGCCTTCGGCGTAGCGGGCACCGGCTTCGCTGGATGGGGCGAGCAGAGCGCTAAGAAATTCGAGGACATCGGCAAGGCCGTGTGCAAGGCCATCGCGGACGGCATCACCTCAAATAACACGAACACCGACGCCGTAAAGCAGGCTATACAGACCGTGGCAAACGCGGCTTTTGAGGCCGCCGTCGGCGAAATGGAAAACGGCATCACCGGCAGCACCGACACCGTGAACGCCGCCGTGAAGGCGGTGGCTGAATCGGCCGTGAAATCGGCCGAGGACGTGCTCACCGCCGCCAAGGGCCAGGAAGCCGGAACCGCCTACACGGGCGGCATACAGACCGGCGTCAACAACGCCCAGAGCGGCCTGCTGAATCAGATCAGGACGACGGGGCGCGCCCTCATCCAGGCCATGAACGCCATCGTGAACGAAGCGGCGGGCCGGACGGCTGGGCAGGCGCTGGGGAGCGGCCTGCAGCGCGGAATCGTCGACCGGCAGAGCCTGGTGCGCAGCGCGGCCACCGAAATGGCCCGCGCGGCGTCTATGGCGCTTTGGAGCGTGGTCGGGACGAACGGCTCGAACTTTACGGCCATCGGCTCAGCCATCGCCAGCGGCGTGGCCCGAGGCATCGAGAACGGCGCGAGCCGGATCACCCAGGCGGCCAGATCGGCGGCCCAGGCGGCCTATAATGCTGCGGCCCGCTCGCTGGGCATCGCCAGCCCGTCGAAGAAAATGCAGGAAATCGGCCAGTTTTACGATGAGGGATTCGCCCAGGGCATCGAAAGCGGCATGCGCGGCGTGGTCGACAGCGCGACGCAGCTCAGCAACATGGCCGCCTCAAGCGTACAGACGACGCGCTCGCGGGCCGAAAAAATCGACTATGACAAGATGGGCACGGCGACCGCGAAGGCCCTCAAGCAGGCCGGAATCGACCGGCCCATGCTGGCCGTGGGAAAGCGGGTGCTGGCCGAAACGATTGAGCCCGACGTGAGCCGGGCCACGCGGCAGCGCAGCGGCCAATCCATCGCCGGACGATCCAGCAGGATGGTGATAGCATAATGAGCGGCATCGAATCGGGATTCACGTTCAACGGCTCGCACAGCATGAACGACCACGGGCTGCTGTATGTGGAGGACGGCGGCGGCCGCGTCATCACGCACGCGCGCCGCGTCAATGAATACGAAATCGCCGGGGCAAGCGGAACGGTTCGCTTTCCCGGCGAGGTTTTTGAGAAGGCGAAGCTGAGCGGCTCGCTGTTTCCCATGGTGAGCCCGGCCAGCGAAGCGGAGGCGCAGGCGCTCATGCGCCAGATTGACGCCTGGTTATATGGCCCGCGGGGCGCGCTCATCTTCGACTATGAGCCAGATAAGTACCGCCTGGCCGAAGTCATCGGTGAATCAAAATGGAGTTATCGGGAATGGCTCGACGGCGGGCTGGCGATTGAGTTTGACGTGCAGCCCTTCGCCTATGCTGTGACGCCGACAACCCTCTCCCACACCGTGAGCACGGCCTACACCTTCGCGCTCAATGTGGACACCGGGCTCGCCGCGCCGCTCGAAGCGACCATCACCAACACCGGCGCGGCGGCCCTGACGGGCGTCATGGTGCAGCATGGCGCGAAATACTGGATTTTCGAGGGCCTGAGCATCGCGCAGGGCGGCGTGCTGAAAATCAGCGGGGAAAAGCCCATCGGCGCGACGATCACACGGGGCGGCGAGACCACGAACGCCCTGCCGAAATCAACCGAATTTGACATCATCGAAGTGAGCGGCAGCGCAAGCGTGGGCGTCACGCTGACTTTTGCCAGCGGCGGGCGCGGCGCGAATGTGGAGCTGCAGGCACGGGGCAGGTGGTTGTAATATGGAATATCCGCGGCTATACGATCAGGATATGAAGCTGCTGGCGGTGCTTGAAAACGCCGTCGTGGGCTATACACTCAAGAATAACGACCTGAGCACGGCCACCGTAAGCCTGCCCACGCCGGACGAAAAGAACGCCTATATGATAGCGCACAACATCGTGCGCATCTATGACGGCGACGAAGAGGTGGGTCTGTTCCGCATTGTGGGCGAACCCGAGAGCAGCAACGCCCTGGAGGGGTGGACGGACTACGACCTGGAACACGTCATCGCCACACTGGTGGACGACGTGCTGTTCGGCTATCACGAAATCGGGGGAACCGGGATATATACGCGCAACGTTGCGGAATATATCCTCTCTCAGCAGGAGACGACGCGCTGGCAGCTGGGCCAATGCGACTATGCCGACCAATACGCCTATAAATTCGAGAATACGAATTTGCTGGCGGCGCTCTTTTCCCTGGGCAACGTGCTCACGGACGACTATCAATTCACCTTTGACACCACGACGACGCCCTGGACGGTCAACCTCATTCGCCTCGAAACGGCGACGGAATGCGAAATCAGATACAGGCGCAACATGCAGGAAATCAGCCGCACCATGGACGCCAGCGCCCTTGTGACGCGGCTTTATCTGCTGGGCTACGGCGAAGGCGTGAATCAGCTCACCGTGAAGAGCGTCAACGGGGGCCTGCCCTATATTGAGGCCGACACGAAGGGCAAATGGAGAGCAAAAAGCAGCGTATACGCCGACACCACAATCGAAGACCCGGCGCTGCTGCTGGCCCGCGGGTGGGCCGTGCTCGAAGAGCTGAAAAACCCTTATATTGCCTATGTGGCGACGGCGATAGACCTCTATCGGCTCACCGGGCTCGAATGGGACAAATTCATGCCCGGCAAGATGGTACACGCCTGGGACGAACCGGCAGGCATTGACTTCACCGCGCGGATCGTGACGAAGCGCAAGCCGGACGTTTACGGCGATCCGGGAAACGTGGAGCTGGAAATCGCCAACCGTGTGCGCGACATCGCGGACAGCATCAACAAAATCGCCGAACGCCAGGGCATCGCGGAACTGTACAGCCAAGGCGCGACTAACCTCTATTCGCAGCAGTACGCCGACAACGCAGACGGGAACCACCCCGCCGTGATGCGTTTTTATGTTCCCTCCGGGTGCGTGCGCATTAACAGCGTGCGGCTCAGCTGGGAACTGGGCGCGTTCCGCGCCTACGAGACCGGCGCGGCGGCGGGCGGCGGCACCACCGTAACCAGCGCAGGCGGCGGGGCTACCACCGTAACCAGCGCAGGCGGCGGGGCTACCACCGTAACCAGTGCAGGCGGCGGGGCTACCACCGTAACCAGCGCAGGCGGCGGGGCTACCACCAAAACAAGCAGCGGCGGCGGCGCTACCACCGCGACAAGCGAATCGGGCGGCGGGGCCACCGTCACCGAGCCGCAGCGCATCGTGAGCACCACCAGCGAGGCGGGCCTGCCGCTCGCTCCGCTGGAATACACCCACATGCCCAGGACGGGCGGCAGCGTGACGCTGGCGGGCGCGCCGCGCAACTCGACCGACGAAGCGGGCGCGCACACACACACCGGCCCGAGCCATAAACACGCCATGGGGCATTTCCATTACGGCCCGAGCCACACGCACACCGGCCCGAGCCATAATCACGCCATGGGGCATTTTCACTATGGCCCGAGCCACACCCACACCGGCCCCAGTCATCACCACACCATGACCCACTACCACTATGGCGACAGCCACACGCACACCGGCCCAAGCCATTACCACACCATCGACAGCCACGCCCACGGCTTTACGCACTATCACTACGCGCCCAGCCACCGGCACAGCCTGAACAGCCACACGCACAGCCTGAACGGGCACCTGCACTCCGTGAGCGTGGATTATATCCCCTGGAGCGGGAACACGGGCACGAACAGCAGCGACACGGGATCGGCCAGCGGAAACACCGGCTATGGCGGCGTTGACCTGACCGGCAGCCCGACGGACAGCGACGGCAGCGGCGTGACCTACACCGGCGGCAGCGGCCAGCTGAGCAGCAATTACGCAGGCACCGGCAGCACCGGCAGCGGCGGCGGCGGGCTGACCGGCGCGCCGCGTACCTACGACGGCAGCAGCCTGGTGACCAACACCGGCGACGGCGGCACCGGCAACACCGGCGCGGCGGGCGACGGCCTGACAAGCAACGCCGTGACCAACGGCGGCAACAGCCGCATATGGACTGAGAACGGCGGCACCGGCGCGACCGGGGCCGCGGGCGACGGCTTGACAAGCAACGCCGTGACCAACGGCGGCAACAGCCGCATATGGACCGAGGACGGCGGCACTGGCGACACCAGCGAGGCGGGCGCGCACACGCACGGCATGGCCCACGTGCATGAGTTTGACCACATCCACAGAGTGGTCGTGGACATCACCATTCCGAGCTTCACCCTCAATGTTCCCGCCCATACCCACAGCGTTTCCCTGGGGAACCACACCCACAGCATCACCCTGGAAGATCACGCCCACGACGTGACCATCGGCGACCATTCCCACGACGTGACCATCGGCGACCATTCCCACGACGTGACCATCGGCGATCACACCCACGACGTAACCCTGCAGGCCCACACGCACGAAATTGTATATGGCATCTACGAAGGCGGCACGGCGCGAAACGTGACCATTAAGGTGGACGGCGTGGCCGTCCCAGACGGCAGCGTGAGCGCCAACGAAATGGACGTGGTGGCCTATCTCAGCAAAGACGACGCGGGGAAAATACATCGCGGGACATGGCACACCATTGAGATCGTGCCCGATGGATTGACCCGGATCGAGGCCAATCTGTTTGTGCAGGCATTCGTGCAGAGTGTCGGCGGCGGCGATTATTAAGCGAAAGGAAGGGACAGCATGAACGAAGAGCTGGAGAACGAAAAGCTGGAAAATGAACAGCTGGAGGACGAAGGGCTCGAAGGCGAACAGCTGGAGAGCCTGGACACAGCGCCGCAGGGGGCTATGCTTCTGACGGCCGCAGAGGGCGAAACCGACGAAGCCGACGAAGAGACGGCCACGGAAGAGCCCGATGAAGAGTATGAGGTCATCGACGTGAACGACCTCGACCTGGTGAAGCTGGGCAGGCAGGGCGAGCACATGACGCAGACCGTGAAAATCGACTGCAGCGCATGGCTCGAAAAATTGCCCGATTGTTCGCTCATCGTGGCCGCGATCCGGCCGGGCGAAAACGAGGTATACCTGCCCACCGTGGCCGTGGAGGGCGGCGTCATTACCTGGAACATCCTCGACCAGGACACCGCGCACGCGGGCGGCGGCCGCGGCGAGGTGCGTGCCATGCAGGGCGACAAGATCAAAAAGAGCTGTGTCTTCAGAACGCGCGTCGAGCCCAGCCTTGAGGGCAGCGGCTCGACACCCGTCACCCCGCCCGACTGGGTGCAGACCATCCTGGCCGCCGTTGGGGCCGCTCAGACGGCCGCGGAGACGGCGGCAGCCCAGGCCAGGACAGCAGCAACCCAAGCCTCCGACGCGGCCGCCCAGGCCGCCGCTGCGGCTGCCAGCGCCGCCCAGGCCGCCACCAACACCGAAGGGCTCAGGGGCTTCGCCTTCTCCATTGACGGCGCGGGCGGGCTCGACCTGACCTATACCGCGGAAGAATAAAGAGGGAGGATAATCAAATGCCGGAAACTTACAACTTTTTGAGGGAGAGCACCATGCGCGAGATGGCCGACGCACTGAACACCATCGCCATGGCGCAGGCGGGCGCGTTCCAGCCGATTGACGACTGGGCCACCGTGGCGCAGCTGGTGCAGCAGGGCATGGGCCCGAAAGCGTTCCCCGTGGGCACCACGTTCAAGGCCACGCATAGCGTATATGGCGACATCGTATTCGAGGTCATGGGCCACGATCACCACCCGGACGCAACCGGCCGGCGCGAGCACACCATGACGCTGGCCATGCGGGACGTGATTTACAGTCATCCCGCCGACGCCACCGAAGCGCTGTATTATTGCGCGGAGGCCCTGGCGGCCGGAACCTACCATTTCAGCATTCCGAGCGACTACGACGCCGAACACGCGCCCAGTGGAACGGTTCAATTCACCCTGGCGCAGGCTGTGCCCGCGGGCGGCGTTATCATGTTCCCCTGGGGCATTAGCGACCAGATTACGGCCACGCAGGTAAGCACATACGCAAGCCGCGAGGCCACGACGGCCATCGAAACGGGCGTCGTCGTTACCGCTGGCAGCGGCGGCACCGACCTGGGCACGGCAGACGGCACCACGGAGCACATGAACCACATCCAGCGCGCGCGCTTCGGCAGCAATAACTGGGCAGAAGGCGCGGCCCGCGAATGGCTCAACAGCGCCGCCGCTGAGGGCGAATGGTGGACACCGAAAACGCCCTTTGACCGCCCCGCGGGCTACGCCAGCGCCGCGGGCTTCATGGCCGGATTCGGGGCCGATTTTCTGGCCGTGCTGGGCCAGGTGGACAATGTGACCGCGCAGAATACCGTGTATGAAGAGGGCGGCACTACGGGCGGCAGCTATGTGACCCGCGACACGTTCTTTAATCTCAGCATGGCCGAGGTGGGCCTGGGCGCGAAGAACAATAACGTGGCCGAGGGCACCGTGCTGCCCTTCTATACGGGCGCGACGAACGCCGACCGCATCAAGTACAACATCACGGCGGCGACAACTGCCCAGTACTGGTGGCTTCGGTCGCCTTACCCGTCGAACGCGAGCGGCGTGCGCAGCGTCAGCGCGTCGGGGGCGCTGGGCGGCTACAGCGCGAACGGCGGCTACGCGCTGGCCCCGGCTTGCATTATCTGTTAATCGGACATATCCGCGCCGATAGGCGCGTGAGGGGGAAATATGGCTGTACCTGCTTATTTGCGGAATGAAAACAAAGCGCTGTTTATATCGAACGCCGTGCATCTGGCGGCCTATGTGCTCAAGTGGTGCAAAGATGAGCGCTTATTCACCCGGCGCGAGCGCTGGATTATCACCGGCGACGTATGGGGCCAGGCGAAGCGCACGCTGCTGTGCGTAAAGCAGGCAAACAGGCGCAGAGACTTGACGAACAACGCCGACTTCGAGGCGCGCGAGAAATATCTCGCCGAAGCGCTCGACGCCCTGGAAGCGCTCAATATGCTGCTGACAATCAAATATGATATGATTATGCAGGGATTTGACGCGCCCAGGCAGCCGCCCGCAAAGCAAGCCGGACAGACCGCCCCGGCCGATCAGAAAGAACAGGAGCCGCCACGCAAGAAGAACCGCGGCGGCAAGGCCAAACTCACACAAGACGACATCGACGACATATTCGAGAAGATGTTCACTTTGAGCATCAAAGAACACGACCTCATAACGGGCACCATGCGCAGCGATGCGGAGCGAAACGCCGAGGCGCATGCCGGGCTTGTTTGAGATGCAGGTAACGTCTGTTTCTCCCCTGCCCGCCACTGGTGGCTTCGGTTATATGGACGACTATCTGCTCATCGACGAAGAACGCGAGAAGGTGGAACGGGCCGCCCAGGGCATGCGCGCGATTTTGGAGGGCAAGGGCCTTAAAGAGAACCCGAAATCGCAATTTATCCCGCTCAGGAAGGGCATTATCTTCCTGAAATGGCACTTTTACCTGACAACAACCGGCAAGGTCATCATGAAGGCCGCGCCGGGCGTGGCCAAGGACGAAAAGCGGCGGCTTCGGCGCATGGTGAAGAAAATGCGCGAGGGCGAAGCCACCCGCGAAAGCATTGAGGCCCACTATCAGGGATGGCGGGCACACATGGCGCGCGGCGACACGAAGCGCCTGCTTGAGAGCATGGACAAATACCTCGCCAGTCTACTGGACGGGGAGAAAGAGAGGGGAAAATCATGATTTACGAAAACCTGGAACTGAGGCAGGCCCGCGCGGAGGCCCGCGAGCGCAACAGGGCAGCGGCCGCGGAGGCCGCCCGCGAACAGCAGGCCGCCAATATCGACTATATCGCCATGATGGCCGATATTGAGCTGCCCGAGATCGAAGAGGACGACACCGAAGAAATGGAGGGCGAAGAGCATGTCGAGCAAGTTTGAAAAGGTGAAGCGCTACTATGACAAGCACCTGTGGACGAAAAAGCAGGTGGCCGACGCCGTGGTAAAGGCCTGGATCACCGCGGAGGAATACGAGCTCATCACCGGCGAGGACTACGAAGGCGAAGAGGATGAGTAACCTTGAGCTCATTCTGCGCCTTTGCCAGCTGCTCGACGGCGCTCAAGACATCATCAGACGGCAGGCTGAAATCATGGCCATGCACGGCATCGACTTCGAGGACGGCAGCGAGATCAAGGAAGGCCGCAAGCGGCTGCTTGAGGACATAGAGCGGAGCATATAGACCGGGGAGGCGGGAATCATGGCAGGCAGCGGCCTGGAATTATTCTGTTGTATCGGGTGCAGCAGAACCGTGGAACGGCCGGGCCGACTACGCTGTGAGGCGTGCGAGGCAGACCCGGCCGTCCTGCGGCGATTGTGGCGCATTCTGCCCGCATGGAAGGCCAAGGCCAGGAAATATGCGGAGGGCCGAATGCTCTATCACCGGGCGGCCATGGACATGGCCGCGACCGCCCTCAAGGGCCAGCAGCGGCCGCTCACCGCGGAGCTGCTGCAGCGGGAAATCGACCGGCGCGAAATCGGCACGGCCCGCATGGCGGCCCATCATGAGCGGGTGGAGGTCATCCGCGAGGCCAGGCAAGGCGTCATCGCGCTGCGGGCCATGCTTAAGCGCGTGCAAATGGAGCAGGAATAGCGATGTTTTATTATTTCTACCTCATGGCCCTCGCGCTCGCGTGGGGGCTCAGAATCCTGGCGGCGGCGGGCATCGGGCTCGCCGCTTTTCTCTTGATATTCGGCATTTGGAGGTTAATAAAATGGCTGACGAAATCATCATGACCGGCAAAGAGCTGGCCAGGCGATGCTGCGAAATCGCCCAGAGCTTCAAAACCATATACGGCTATGCCATGTATGGATTCCAGATCACCGACAAGACCATCGCCAGCAAGGCGAAGCAGAACCTGAATGGGTGGTATACCTCGAAGCGAATCAAGACGCTGCAGGCCGTGGCCAATCAGAGCCCGCCCACATGGGGCTTTGATTGCGTCAACCTCATAAAGGCCATTTTGTGGGGCTGGGAGGGCGACGCAAGCAAGGAAAAGGGCGGCGCGATTTATGGCTCGAACGGCATTCCCGACACGAACGCCGACGGCCTGTTCGGGCGCTGCTCAGACAAGACAGCCGACTTTTCGCACATCGAAGAGGGCGAGGCCGTCCACATCGCCGGGCACATCGGCATCTATGTGGGCGGCGGCATGGTGGTGGAATGCACACCGAACTGGGAGAACGGCGTGCAAATCACAGCCCTTGGCAACGTGAAAAACGACTTTTCACAGGGGCTTTACCGGGTGCGCAGCTGGGACAAGCACGGAAAGCTGCCCCATGTAGGCTATGAGGGCATGGAACCCGCTGCCGATCAGGGCGAAGAGCTGCCCGACGACGCCCTGGGCCGCCGCCTGCTCAAAAAGGGCTGCGCGGGCGAGGACGTGAAAGCGCTGCAGGTGGCGCTCATCTCGCTGGGCTACGAGCTGGGCGACTATGGCCCGAACCACGACGGGGCCGACGGCGACTTCGGGCGAGCCACGGAAAAGGCCGTGAAGGCGTTCCAGGCGGCCGCCGCGCTCACGGTCGACGGGGAATTCGGCCCGGCCACGCTCGCGGCCCTCAAGGCCGCCCTGGAGGCGAAGAGCGCGACGCAGGGGGACGCGAAGGCAGAGCCTCTGTTTACCGTCGTCATCCGGCACCTGAACGCCACCGCGGCCGCAGGGCTGGCGGAGATGTACCCGGACGCGGGAATAGAGGCAGAGTAACACCTCAATATCACGAATCCGTGAGCGCAATATCCGAAATCTGAATATTCGTGAATCGGATTGACTTTATTGCACACCTTTAATATAATTTAGGTGTGCAATAAAGTGAGGTGATGAAATGAGTCCGCGCACGGGACGGCCACGGCTTGATGACCCGAACACCAACAGAATGAGCGTTTGCATGAACAGCGAAACCATGAAGCGCCTGGAAGAATACTGCGCTAAACATGGCATTTCAAAGGGAGAAGCAATAAGACGGGGAATCACCAAGCTGTTGGAGGAAGAAGAAAAATGAGGAATCCGCCAATACCTGCAAGCAACACGGATTCCTCACCACCCAGAGGCGAACCTCGAAGGCAAATCCATTATACCACGCGGCCCGCCTCGAAAGCAAGCCCGAAACGGAGGATAACAGCATGAAGAGAGACACACAGACCATCATTGACGCGCTGGAATCGGCAGACGATCAGCTGCGCATGCTCAGCACCGTGCTGGAGCTGACGGCCAACGGGGCCGAGGGCCTGGGCGGCGGGGACATCATCAAGGACATATGCGGCGTGACGCGGGAGAGCCTGAGCAACATCCGCGCGACGCTGGACGAGGCGATCGGCGCGCTCATGCCGGAAATGAGCGTCAGCGCGTGACAACCTCATCCGGCCCTGCGGGGCCACCTTCCCCAAAGGGGAAGGCAAGGACGGAAACCGCCTCGAAGAGGGGCGGTTTTTATATTTAGAGAGAGGGGAAGAAAACGATGGAACATAGCAACATCTGGCAGCGGGCCGCCGAAATCCTCGCGGCCATCGGTGGCTTTTTCGTGGGGCTTTACGGCGGCTGGAGCCCGGCGCTCAGCATCCTGGTGGTGTTCATGGCCGCGGATTACATCCTGGGCATCGCGTGCGCGCTGGCCAAGAAATCCACAAAAACAGAGGGCGGCGGCTTTTTGAGCAAGGTCGCGTTTATGGGCCTGCTCAAAAAGGGCGTTATCATGCTGGTGGTGCTGCTGGCCGTGCAGCTCGACAGAGCCATCGGCGGCGACAATCCCGAGAATATCATGAGGACGTTCGAGACGGCGGCCACGTTTTTCTATATCGCCAACGAGGGCTTGAGCATCGTCGAGAACGCCGCGCTGCTGGGCGTGCCCGTGCCGAAGATACTCAGGAACGCGCTCGAAGTGCTGCGCGACAAGCACGACGGAGAGGACGGCGACAAGGGCGGCGGCCAGGCATGACGAAGCGGTGCGAAACCTGCCGCGAATACCTGGGCGGCGGGTGCTGCAATCTCTCCATGGAACTGGAATGCAGGGACGGCGGCGGCTTCGAGGCATGGGAACGTTCAGGAAAAATCGGCGCTGAAGATCCCGCTGCCGCGCCGATCCGCGAGGAACGCCAGGCGACAACAACAGGATAACCGAACAATGAGCCGGGGGATGTGCATAACGTGCATATTCCCCGGCGGATTTATTATATTATTTGAATTTCAGGAATGGAATATTGAGAATTCGCATTTTCGCGAATTGGGTTGACTTTTGAGCTTGCACAAATTAGAATAAATGCAAGCTCAAAAGTGAGGTGATGAAATGAGCCCGAGAACAGGGCGGCCGCGGCTGGATAATCCCATCAATCAGCGCGTGAGCATACGCCTCGATGCCGAAACCATGAAGCGCCTGGAGCAATACTGCGCGGAACATGAGACGACAAAAGGCGAAGCAATCCGCGAAGGGGTTAAGCTGTTGCTTGCCAAAAATGAATAATGAGGAATCCGCCCCATACCTGCAAGTAACACGGATTCCTCACCCACCCTGGAGGCGAACCTCGAAGGTAAATCCATTATACCACGGGCGCGCCTCCATGTCAAAGCGAAGAATGGAGGAAAAACATGGCAAGCGAACTTTTTGAGATTATGGAGAGGATCGGCGAGGCCGACAGGGATCTGGAAGCCTATTCCGAGGTGCTGCTGACCGTGGAGGCCGGGGCGGAATGGGAACACAAAGACGAAACGCGGATGCTGGCGCATCACACGCGCAACGTGATCGGCGACATCCGGGCCACGCTGGACGAGGCGAGGCGGGCCGCGGAGGAAAAGGAAAGCGCATAAGAGAAACGAACTGAGGCCGCCGAAAGGCGGCCCTCTTTAATTTGGGGACAATAGGAAATTGCGGACAAAAAACAGAATAAATTATAATCAATAATCATATGCAAAGGGGGATTCGATCATGAAGAAAATCGTTTGCGCGCTCATGGCGCTCGCTCTCATACTGCCCACCGCCGCGCTGGCGGCCGACCTGGAAATCACTCAGGAAGCCTTTTATGTGACGCCGTTCCTCAATTACTACGCGGGGGAAATATTCTGCGAAGTGACGAACACCTCCGACCGGATTATGAAAATTACCGATGGACAGTATGAACTGTACGACGCGGACGGCGCGAGCCTCAATTCGGGCTCCATATACAGCATCTATCCGCACACGCTGGGGCCGGGCGAAAAGGCTTATTTCAGCGTGACAAGCGGCGTCAAGGACGCAACCAGCGCGGCCTACATAGACAGCTACAGCGTGAGCGTGGTCGGCAAACCCGTGGACGAAAAAGAACCCGAATATGAAGTCAGCGACGTGCGCATGGAAGAAAAGAGCGGCATCATTCGCGGCACGCGCCTGGCGGCCACCGTGACGAACAACAGCGAAGAGCTGCCCGCGCAGCTCTATCTCACCTTCGCCGTGTTCAATGGGGAGGGAAAGCTGCTCTTTGTGACGGCGGCGTCCTCCATGGGCCTGGCCCTGCTGCCGGGCAACAGCGGCGAAATGGGAATGGACATAGACCGCGACATTATTACCGCCCTCGCGGATCGAGGCGAGGAAATGGCCAGCGTGGTGGCCATCGCCACGGGCTGGTAATACCCCGCCATATATACCCCGACATGGGGGCGAGCGTCCGGGAACGGACGCTCTTTTTTTATGCCCCTCATGGCCACCGGAAGCATTCCGGCGGGCTCACCGAAATGGTCACATGACCGGGAGAAGGCGCTGCAAATTTCGATTCTGACGGCCTTTTGTGCGGAAGCCTGGGGAAATGGTCGAGCAGCTAAGCGGAAGCGGCTCACAATCGAAACCTGCGAACGCTCTCAGACCGCGCAGAAGCGGCCAGGAACGGCGCGAAGGGCTGGCCAGGCGCTTGCACGGCCGAACCCTCGACCGCAACGGCATGGCGGCGACGCGAGCGGCTGCGGCGACGCGAGCGCACGCTCAGGCAAGCGGCTGCGGTTCGATTAAGCGCTGGCGACCGCGGGCGGCGTGGCCATCGGTGCAGCGTCCGAAAGGGAAAGCGCGCCGATGAAACCGGCTCGACGTGCGAAGCACCGCGCTTAATGATGGGAGCGGGGAACGCGGACAATGAGCATAAAGTTTTGTTTTCTCAAAACGCAACGGCCTGGAATTACGCACGCAACCGCAAAGCCGAAAGAAACGGGGCCCAGGGCACGCGAAAAAGGATTCCCCCCCTCTCAAAAAAGTTTTCACATCGGGAACACGACACCGGCGAAGGCCAGTCGTTTATAACGTGCCTACTCAAAAATTCATGGGGGTATGAAATACAGAATTACACACTATTACACTTTATTCTTAAAAAGTGTAATTTGAAATAAAAAGAGCCATATTAAAGAAGAAAAAATCAGAATTACACAAATTACACAAATTACACAATAAAGAAATAAGAGCATGATATAATGGGCGGCAACATGGGCAAAATGTCCCCTTTGTCCCCAATTTGTCCCCAAGTATGTGGATAAAGAAGGGGAAAAGGTATAAATATGTCAAAAAGGCATAAAAATAGCAGGTAAATCATAAGCAAGATTCACCTGCTAAGTGGTCGAGGTGACAGGATTTGAACCTGCGACCTTTTGGTCCCGAACCAAACGCGCTACCAAACTGCGCTACACCTCGACACTGGAGCCAATGAAGGGACTCGAACCCTTGACCTGCGGTTTACGAAACCGCTGCTCTGCCAGCTGAGCTACATTGGCGTTACCAACGATCATAAATTATAGCACGCCCGGACATGTTTGTCCAGAGGTATTTGAAACTTTTCGATTTTTTATCATTTCATGGCCGCATTGTCCGACGGCGCCGCGCCGCCGGGGGCAGCGGGCGACGCGCCCCGCGTTTCGCTGAAGGCTTCCGTGCTGTCGGGCCGGTTCAGCACCGTCACGGTGCGCAGGATGAGCTTGATGTCCTCCAGCAGGCTGTAGTTTTCGATGTACATCAGGTCCATCATCATCTTGTCCTTGGGCGAGGTGTTGTATTTGCCCGCGATCTGGGCGTAGCCGGTCAGCCCAGCCTTGACGCGCAGCCGATAGGAGAATTCGGGCATGACGCGGGTGTAGTCGCGCACGTTGGAGAGCATTTCCGGACGCGGACCAACCACGCTCATGTCGCCCTTGAGGATGTCGATGAACTGCGGCAGCTCGTCCAGCCGCCAGCGGCGCAGCACGCGGCCCACCGGCGTGATGCGGGCGTCGTCGTCGATGACGGAGGTCTCGCTGTCGACCCCGACGCGCATGGTGCGGAATTTGTGGATGCGGAAGATGCGGCCGTCCAGCGTGGCGCGCTCCTGCCGGAACAGCGCCGGGCCGCCGTCGTACAGCCGGATGACGAGGGCGCACAGCAGCATGAGGGGCGAGAGCACGAGTAGCGCGAGCAGCGAGAACACCAGATCCAGTGCGCGCTTGCCCATGCGCTGTTCGAGCGTGAGGCCCAGCCGGTCGATCGAGATGAAGGGCGCGTCGTCCAGGATGTCCTGCGTGCCGCCCTGGCTGATGACGTCGATGAGCTCCATGCCGTACTGCACGGGCTTGCGGATCCGGTAGCAGTATTCGATGAGCCGCGCGCGCTCCTCGCCGGGCAGCTCGCACAGGAAGACGTGGTCATAGCGCGCGATTCGTTCGAGCAGCAGCGGGTCGTCGCAGCGCAGCGTTTCCTGAATGACGTAGCGCTTGCGATAGGACGAGATCTTCTGCGAAAGGCGGGCCTGGCCGGAGTCCGCGCCGACCACCACGCAGCACTGGCGCGGGGGCGTCATGCGGTAGTAGAGGAACTTCGCCGCGCGCGTGTAGAAGACGATCCAGAGAATCTGCAGGAGCAGCGCCAGCGCAAAGCAGCCGATGTCGGCCCATTCCGGCGCGAGGCTCGAGCGGTTGTTCTCGTTGAAATTCATGATGAGCAGCTCGAAGAACGCGCCCGCGTCGCTCAGCAGCACGGAGATGATCGTCGAGAAGATGATCTGCCGGCTCTGCTCGTGCTGGATGTCGAAGCCGTGATAGATGTTCATGAACAGCAGAAACAGCACGCTGAAGCCGAACAGCGTGATGGCCGCGGTTCGCGAGACGCGCAGCACATACGGCGTGTTGAGGCCCATGGCCAGAAAGAAGCTCAGCGTCACCAGGGCGAACAGGCCGATGCGCATCAGCATCAGGTAGACGCCGCATTTGTTTTCGCGTGATATCTGCATGGTCATCGCCTTCCCGTCCATGACTTCAGCCGGGCGAGTGTCCTGTCGTTGACGCCCAGCCAGTGAAGCGCCAGCGCCAGCGCATAGCGGCGGCGCACCAGCGCGTAAAGATCCCCGTCCCGCCGCCTGAGGGCGGCCATGAAATCGCGCGCGGCCCGCCGGCCGCCCCGCCTGTCGCCGTCGTAGATCAGCAGGATGTTGAGATGCGTGTGGATGAGCAGCTGACAGCGCCTCTGCACGTAGCCGCGCATATCCGGCGGAATATCCGCCTCGCGCCGGAAGCGCAGGCATTCGTCGACCACGCGCCGGTGCTGATCCACCCGGCGGACGTAGTTCTGCGGCGCGACGGACTGCTGCGCGTTGCCCACGAGGTAGTGATAGACGCCGAGGTTTGCGAACAGAACGGTGCGCGCGCGGCTGGTCAGTTTGAGAATGTATTCGAAGTCGACATAGAACGTATGCTCGAGCAGGCGCACGTCCAGCGCCCTCAGGAGCCCGAGCCGCGCGTTGATGGTATGGAGCATGCAGAATTCGGTCATGCCGCCGCACCAGCGGGGAAAGGGAAGCGTCTCCCCAAAGGGCACGCCCGCCGGCAGCGGAAAGAAGGTCTCCCGGCCGGTCTCCCTTTCATTTTCGTATTTCTGATCGATCACCAGATCGGCCCGCGCGCCCTCCAGAACGTCGAGCAGCGCGGGGAGGCTGTCCGTTTCGAGCCAGTCGTCGCCGTCGACGACGCGCAGATACGCGCCGCGCGCGGCGGCGATGCCGGCGTTGACGGCCGAGCCGTGCCCGCCGTTTTCCTTGTCGATGAGCCGGAAGAGCGAGGGCATGCGCGCGACGTAGCGCAGCGCGATGTCGCGCGTTCCGTCGGTCGAGCCGTCGTTGACGATCAGCGCCTCCAGCCGGTCCGCGAGCCGGGCGTCGCACAGGCTTGAAAGGCATTTTTCGAGATAATCCGCCACATTGTAGCAGGGAATGACCACCGAAAGCACCATGCCGCGCGCCCCTTCTGCGAGTGTTGTAATGACACGGATTCAACGACAGTATCTTATCATATCCGCGCGAAAATTACAAGAGCGCACGCCGAAAACGCGCTGCCAAATGCTGGAAGGCCTCCCGCGACCCGCGAAGAACCGCTTTTTTTCCGGACTGTGAAGGAATCAGAGCATGCCGTGTCGAAACAGAGCGGGAACGGAAAACGGAATGGAGGATTGACGCGGTATGTCGATTGAAAGGGCGCGCGCCCATCTGGCAAAATGGAATCTGCAGGACAGGATCCGGGAATTCGATGTGTCGAGCGCGACTGTGGAGTTGGCCGCACAGGCCCTGGGCGTGGAGAATGCGCGCATTGCGAAGACGCTGTCGTTCATGGTGGACGGGCGGGCGATCCTCATCGTCATGGCGGGCGACGCGCGGCTGGACAACGCCAGGTACAAGGCGCAGTTCGGCGTGAAGGCCCGGATGATCCCGCCGGACGAGGTGGAGGCCATGACCGGGCACGCGGTCGGCGGCGTGTGCCCATTCGGCGTCAACGACGGCGTGGCGGTGTATCTCGACGGCTCCCTCCGGCGCTTCGACACGGTCTTCCCGGCCGCGGGCACCGGCCGCAGCGCGATCGAGCTGACGAACGACGAGCTGGAAGCCTGCTCCGGCGGCGTCTGGATCGACGTCAGCCGGCTGAATGCATGATTTTACACAGGTGCAACTTGACAAACCGGCCGCGCATAGTATAATAATACATAGTCATTGTAAGATTATACATTTGGAGGGGAAAAAAGTGGATAAGAAAAACATCAAAAAAGTTGTGCTGGCCTATTCGGGCGGCCTGGATACCTCGATCATCATTCCGTGGCTGAAGGAGAATTACAACAACTGCGAGGTCATCGCCGTTTCCGGCGACGTCGGCCAGGGCACCGAGCTGGACGGCCTGGAGGAAAAGGCGCTCAAAACCGGCGCATCCAAGCTGTATATAGAGGACCTGAAAAAGGAATTCGTGGAGGACTACATCTTCCCGACGATGCAGGCGGGTGCGGTCTATGAGGGCGAATACCTGCTGGGCACGTCGTTCGCGCGCCCGGTGATCGCAAAGCGCATCGTGGAAATTGCGCTGAAGGAGGGCGCCGACGCCATCTGCCACGGCTGCACCGGCAAGGGCAACGATCAGGTGCGCTTCGAGCTGGCCATCAAGGCCTTCGCGCCGCACATGGCAATCATCGCGCCGTGGCGCGAATGGAGCATCAAGTCCCGCGAGGAGGAAATCGACTACGCCGAGGCGCATAACATCCCGCTGAGGATCAACCGCGAGACCAACTACTCCAAGGACAAGAACCTGTGGCACCTGAGCCACGAGGGCCTGGACCTCGAGAACCCGGCCAATGAGCCGCAGTACGCCAAGCCGGGCTTCCTGGAAATGTGCGTTTCGCCCGAACAGGCCCCCGACAGCCCCACCTATGTGACCGTCTCTTTTGAAAAGGGCATTCCCGTCGCCATTGACGGCGAAAAGCTGGACGCGGTGGGCGTCGTCGAGAAGCTGAACAGGCTGGGCGGCGAGAACGGCATCGGCCTGGTCGACCTGCTCGAGAACCGGCTCGTGGGCATGAAGAGCCGCGGCGTATACGAGACGCCGGGCGGCGCGATCCTTTATCGCGCGCACCACGTGCTGGAGACGCTGTGCCTTGACCGCGACACGCAGCACTACAAGGAGCTGGTGGCCAACCGCTTCGCCGAGCTGGTGTACTTCGGGCAGTGGTTCAGCCCCCTGCGGGAGGCGCTCAGCGCCTTCGTCGCCGAGACGCAGAAGACCGTCACGGGCGACGTGAAGCTCAAGCTCTACAAGGGCAACATCATCAACGCCGGCGCGACCAGCCCGTACTCGCTGTACGACCCGGAAATCGCCACCTTCGACGAGGATCACGTGTACAACCAGGCCGACGCGGCGGGCTTTATCAACCTGTTCGGCCTGCCCACCAGGGTGCGCGCCATGACGCGGGCGAAGAACAAGTGATTGACCGCTGAGCATGATGCCGGCTCGCCGGAGGATATCCTTCGGCGAGCTTCGTGATATGATCAGGGGAGGCAGGACATGGACAAGATGTGGGCGGGCCGCTTCCAGAAGGCGCTGGACAGCCGGGCCGACGATTTCAATTCCTCCATCCGCTTCGACAGCCGGATGTACAGGCAGGATATCTGCGGCTCCATGGCGCACGCCGCCATGCTGGGCGCGCAGGGCATCATATCGCAGGCCGACGCCGCGGAGATCATCGACGCGCTGGCCGGCATTCTCCACGACCTGGAGCGCGGCGCGCTGGCGTTCGACATGGCCAGCGAGGACATACACATGTTTGTGGAAGCGGAGCTGACGCGGCGCATCGGCGACGTGGGCAAGCGCCTGCACACCGCGCGCAGCCGCAACGACCAGGTGGCGCTGGACATCCGCCTCTACCTGCGCGATGAGACGACGGCACTCATCGTCCAGCTCGGGACGCTGCTCTCCGCGCTGGCGGACAAGGCCGAAGCGCACAAGGCCGCCATCATGCCGGGCTACACGCACCTGCAGCGCGCGCAGCCCATCACCTTCGGGCACCACCTGATGGCCTACGCCATGATGTTCACGCGCGACATCGGCCGCATGAAGGACGCGCTCAGGCGCATGAACGAATCGCCGCTGGGCTGCTGCGCGCTGGCCGGCACCACCTACGACACCGACCGCATGGCGACGGCGCGCGCGCTGGATTTCGACGGCATCACGCTCAACAGCCTGGACGGCGTGGCCGACCGCGACTTCGGCGTCGAACTGCTCTCGGCCTACGCGCTCACCATGACGCACCTGTCGCGCTTTTCAGAGGAAATCGTGCTGTGGGCTTCGTGGGAGTTCAAGTTCATCGAGCTGGACGACGCCTATTCCACGGGCTCGTCCATCATGCCGCAAAAGAAAAACCCCGACATGGCGGAACTGGTGCGCGGCAAGACCGGCCGCGTCTACGGCGACCTGATGGCGCTGCTGACCGTCCTGAAGGGCCTGCCGCTGGCCTACAACAAGGACATGCAGGAGGACAAGGAGGCGCTGTTCGACGCCATCGACACGCTGAAAATGTGCCTGAACGTGTTCACGCCGATGGTCGCCACCATGCAGGTGCTGGAGGACAACATGCGCCGCGCCGCCTCGAACGGCTTCATCAACGCCACGGACTGCGCCGACTACCTCGTGAAGAAGGGCATGCCCTTCCGCAGCGCCTACAAAATCACCGGCGAGCTGGTGGCCGAGTGCATCGAAAAGCGCACCACGCTCGAGAAGCTGCCGCTGGAGGCTTACCGCGCGCATTCCGGGCTGTTCGACGGGGATCTGTATGAGGACATCCGGCTCGAAGCCTGCGTGGCGAAGCGCATTTCCGCAGGCGGCACGGGCATCGCGTCGGTTGAGAAGCAGATCGCGTTTGTGCGGGCGTTCGTGGAAAAAATGTGACGGCGCAAAGCGCGCCCTTTCCTCCCTTGCGCAGAAATTCCCCTCCCCCGTGCGACCGGAGGAGGGGAATTTGAGGCCTGACGGCGCGGATGCGCGATGTCGTTTTACAGCAGGCTCGCGGCTTCCTCGTCCAGCAGGAACTGAACGTTGGGGTGCACCTGCAGGAGCGAGGCGGGCATCTTCGGGGTGATGTTGCCCTTGATGGCCTCCGCCACGGCCCTGGCCTTGCCCTTGCCGGTGGCCAGCAGGATGATGTGCTTCGCGGCCATGATGTTGCGGTTGCCCAGCGTGATGGCCTGGCGCGGCACGTCCTCGCGCTTCTCGAAGAAGCGGGTGTTGGCGTCGATGGTCATGTCGGTCAGCGTCACGATGTTGGTGCCGGACACGAACTCGTCGCCCGGCTCGTTGAAGCCGATGTGGCCGTCATGGCCGATGCCGAGGATCTGCAGGTCGATGCCGCCCGCCGCCTCGACGGCCTCGTCGTAGGCCTTCGCGTCGGCCTCGTGATCGGCGCCGATGCCGCAGGGCACGTGCGTGTTGGCCTTGTCGATGTTGATGTGATCGAACAGCTGCTCGTTCATGAAGCGGCGATAGCTGCACACGTGATCGGGCGCGAGGCCGATATACTCGTCGAGGTTATAGGAGCGCACCCGGGAAAAATCCAGAATGCCCTCTTTGTTCATGCGGATCATTTCCTGATAGGTCGGGATGGGCGTGGAGCCGGTGGCCAGGCCCAGCACGCAGTCGGGCTTCCTGATGATCTCGGACGCGACGATCATGCCCGCCGCCCTGCCGACCTCCGCTTCATTTTTAAAAACAAGTACCTGCATGGGAAAAACCTCCTTGATTGTGATATGAACCCTGCGTATAGTATCTCACTTTTTGTGGAAAATGTCAAACGCGTTTGCGAAATATCCCCCCGCAAAGCGTCGATCATTCTTTCACGCCCGGCAAGGCGCGGACGATTGTTAACAGAGAATGAATGATTACTTATTGGAACCAACTCGAAAGCCGGGCGCGTTTTCCGTATAATATGGAATAAATAATCACTCACTCGTCAGAATCCCCGTTCAACGCGGAAAGGTGGTTTTCCTTCATGAGCGATGTTCAGACCATTTTTGATCTCATCGGGCAGGAAAAGGCGCGTCAGTCCCGCACCATCGAGCTGATCGCTTCCGAAAACTTCGTCAGCGACAATGTGCTCAGGGCGGCGGGCTCCTGCCTCACCAACAAATACGCCGAGGGCTATCCGGGCAAGCGCTATTACGGCGGCTGCCATGTCGTCGACCAGATTGAAGACCTCTGCCGCGAGCAATGGAAGCAGGTGTTCCACACCGACTATCACGTCAACGTGCAGCCCCACAGCGGCAGCCAGGCCAACGGCGCGGCCTACGCGGCGGTGCTCAACCCCGGCGACACCATCCTCTCCATGAGCCTGGACAACGGCGCGCACCTCACCCACGGCTCGCCCGTCAACTTCTCCGGCAAGCTCTACAACGTCGTCTTCTATAACACCGACGACAGGGGCTACATCAACATGGATGACGTGCGGGCCAAGGCGCTGGCATGCCGTCCCAGGCTGATCCTGGCCGGCGCGAGCGCCTATCCCCGCGTCATCGACTTTTCCGCCTTCCGCGCCATTGCGGATGAGGTCGGCGCGCTGCTGATGGTGGACATCGCGCACATCGCGGGCCTGGTGGCCGCGGGCTGCCATCCCAGCCCGTTCGAAGCCGGCTGCGACATCATCACCACCACCACGCACAAGACCCTGCGCGGTCCGCGCGGCGGCATGATCTTCTGCAAGAACGAGCTGGCCAGGAAGGTCGACAGCGCCGTGTTCCCCGGCAATCAGGGCGGCCCGCTGGAGCACATCATCGCCGCGAAGGCCGTCGCCGCCGTCGAGGCCTGCGATCCGTCCTTCAAGACCTATATCCGGAACGTCGTCGCCAACTGCAGGGCCATGGCCGATGAGTTCATACGCCTCGGCTACGACCTGGTGACGGGCGGCACCGACAACCATCTCTTCCTCGTCGACCTGACCCGGCAAAACATCACCGGCAAGGCGCTGCAGAACGCGCTGGACGAGTGCGACGTCACGCTGAACAAGAACTGCGTGCCGAACGAACAGCGCTCCCCCATGGTCACCTCCGGCGTGCGCGTCGGCACCGCCGCCATGACCACCAGGGGCATGACCGCACAGGGCTTCATCGACACCGCCCGCGTCATCGACAGAGTGGTCAGGGCGCTGCAGGCCGACGCGTTCAACGAAGAATTCATCGCCGCGACAAGGGCCGACGTGGCGCAGATCATCTCCCGGATCGGATGACGGCGCGCCAGCTCATTCCGGGCCGCGGCGCGCCGCTTCCCGGCGGACAGTCCACTTGAAGCACAGCCTTTTGGATACGGAAACGCGCTCCATTCCGGCGCATGCGTCTCAATCCGGAAGGATGCCGTTTCGAGTGGATTTTCTGCTGCTTTCGGGCAGAAAACCGCAGGGTGCCCGGCGGCATGATCAGGGCCCGGCGCTCAGGGGCGGCGCAAAAGGCGCCGCATTTCAGGCTGAATCTGTTACCAGGCGGTCAGCGAGGACGGAGGGAACGAAAATGGCCGGCAGCAAACAGGTGATCAATCCTTATCTTCCCAACTGGGAGTATATCCCGGACGGAGAGCCGTATGTGTTCGGCGACCGGGTCTACGTGTACGGCTCCCATGATTTCTTCGGCGGCGACGTGTACTGCATGGGCGACTACGTGTGCTGGTCCGCGCCGGTGGACGATCTGGGCGACTGGAGGCGCGAGGGCGTGATCTACCGCAAGGATCAGGATCCCCACAACGCCGATCTGCAGGGAAACCTGTACGCGCCGGACGTGACCGTCGGGCCGGACGGCCGCTACTATCTGTATTACGTGCTCAGCAACTGGGGCGTCGTCTCCGTGGCGGTGTGCGACAGTCCGGCCGGGGCCTACGAGTTTTACGGCTATGTTCACCATCCGGACGGAACGCGGCTGGGCGAAAGACCGGGCGACGAGCCGCAGTTCGACCCCGGCGTGCTGACCGAAGGAAAAGACACCTACCTGTATACCGGCTTCTGCGGCCAGGGGGATCGCTCGCGCCATGGGGCGATGTGCACGGTGCTCGGCGAGGACATGCTGACGGTGAAAGAGCCGCCGCGGTTTGTCGCGCCGGGGGTCATGTACGGCGCGGGAACCGGCTTTGAAGGGCATGAGTTCTTTGAGGCCCCGTCCATCCGGAAGCGCGGAGCGCTGTACTACCTGATCTATTCATCGATCCAGTTCCACGAGCTCTGCTATGCGGTCAGCCGGGAGCCGACCGGAGGGTTTGTCTATCAGGGCGTGATCATATCCAGCTGCGACAAGGGCATCGACAGCTATAAGCCCGCGGACAGGCCCATGTACTATACGGCCAACAATCACGGCAGCATGGAGAAGATCGGCGACGACTGGTACATCTTCTATCACCGGCACACAAACGGCACCAACTATTCCCGCCAGGGCTGCCTGGAGCGGCTGCGGTTCCGGGCGGACGGCACGATCTGCCAGGCGGAGATGACCTCCTGCGGGAGCGTCCGGCCGCTGGCCGGACGGGGCTGGTACCCCGCCTACATCGCCTGCCACCTGTTTACAGACACGGAAGCGACCTATGTCCCCTGGTCCGGCTGGATGGACGACCGCTTCCCGAAGATCACCCAGGAGATCGAGGAGGGCGGCCGCGGCATCGGATATATCGCGAACATGCGCGACTCCGCCACGGCGGGCTTCCGCTATTTTGACTGCCGGGGCGTAAAGAGGATCGCCATCCGCACAAAGGGATACGCGAACGGCAAGCTGGAAATCCGCACGGCGTGGGACGGCGAGGCGCTGGGAAGCATTCCCGTGGGCTACGCCAACGTATGGCATGACACGGAAGGCGCCATCGCCGTTCCGGACGGCGTGCAGTCCCTGTACTTTACCTTCAGGGGACAGGGCCATCTGCAGTTCGCCGGATTTACGCTGGCGGAATAGCCGCCCCGCCGCCCGCGCGCCGTCAGAGAATGTGGAGCGCCTCGCGCGCGAGGGCGCCGTAGTCGCTCACCGGACGATCCAGCACGTCGTGGGTATGCGCGGCGATGAGCGGGTCGTCGCCCGGCACGACCACCACCAGCGTGTGGTAAAACCGGTGGCCGTTCCACAGCACGATGACATCGCCCGTCTCCGCCTCGCCGACCTCGCAGACCTCCGCGCGCCCGGCTTCCAGCAGCCAGCGCCTCAGAAACTTCACGCCGCTCCACGAGGGCGTCCGATCCTCCATCGAATGATAATACCAGTGCGCCGCCATTCTGCGTCCCCAGCCCGCCCACAGGCACTGCGACGCGAAATTGGCGCAGTCGCCGCCCATCCCGCTGAAATTGCCAAACGCCGGATTGCGCCCGAGCGCCCAGCGCCGCGCGTAATCCGCCGCCTTCCGCCGATCATATTTCTCCGTCCCCTGCATAGCATTCCCTCCCGCCCGGCATCATAGGGAAAGAAAATGATCCGCCCGCGCGGATTATGTCAGGAGGAGAAAATATGACCTTTGAACAGAGCCAGACCCGCGTCAATCTCATGCGCGCCTTCGCCGGCGAGTGCATGGCCCGCACCCGCTACGACGCCGCCGCCCAGGCGGCGGCCGGAGAACAGCTCCACGCCGTCAGCCGGCTGTTCCGCTTCACGGCGGAGCAGGAGCGCGAACACGCCGAGCTGTTCTACACGCGGCTTTCGCCGGCCGCGGGCGTCGTGTCCATCCAGGCCGACTATCCGGCGCGGCCCGAATCGCACACGCTCGCGCTGCTCCGCTTCGCCGTGGAAAGCGAAGCGCAGGAGCACGGCGCCATCTACCCGCAGTTCGCCGCCGTCGCGGAGCAGGAGGGCTTTCCGGATGTCGCGCGGCTGTTTGAGCGCGTGGCGCGCATTGAAAAGACGCACGGCGACCGGTTCGACCGCTTTGCCCGACAGCTGGGCGACGGCCTGCTGTTCCATGCGGACGCGGAGACGACATGGATCTGCCTGAACTGCGGCCATGTGCTTTCCGGCACGGACGCGCCGGCTCAGTGTCCGGTTTGTCTCCACGCGCAGGGGTATTTCGTCCGCGCCGGGGATATTATACTAAATTCCTTCTAAAATATGGACAAAGCAGCAAGTGTTTTTCGTTCTGGCAAAGCTGAGCGGAGGGAGGCGGCGCAGCGCGTCGTTGACCGCAGCGAAGCAAAGTCAGAACGGAAAAGACGCCGCTGCGACTCTGTATTATAGACGAAATTTACAGGGGCGTTCCATTATTTACTGTCCCCAATCCCTGTTCCCTGCTTTAAAAAGCGCTACTTACCTGGTTATTAACCCAACTCTGTGCAGTCGGCATACCACGTTGATGTAGATTTCCTCCAGCGCCAGGCTGTCCTCCAGCGGCATGGTTACGAACACAGTTTCACCGGGCATGTACAACTTCGTATAGCCCACTACGTCGGAATAGTCGTAGAAATCCAGTCGTACGGTGTGTGTTTTTTTTTGATCGTCCTGCGCGGTGTAGTCGATGCTAAAATGCCAGTTCCCATCGGGCGGCAGATAGTCACCTTCGTAGGGCGTCAGCGCCAGATGCTCGAACACCTGGACAACCGCTGAGAAGTTGGGTGCATTTTCGCTGACATCGCCGAGGTTGAACTCCTCGGGCGTCGCGCTGTAATACACAGGCACATCATTGCCGCCGTTGGGACTGTAAGCCCGCACGCCTGCGGCATAGGGCGTCCAGCCAGCCAAATCCTCGGACACGAGGATGGTTTCCTCGGCAGACGCGCATACGATTCCCGACATCATCAGCAGCATAATGAGAAATGCGCTCATGCACCTCATCTTAACCATGCGAATCCCTCCCTTTTTCTGTTTGCGCCTGCAATGAACAGGTTGGGGACAATGTAAATATAACACAAAAATAATGTCAATGATATTATGTGTGTACCTATGATATTTTGCATTAGAGTTTGTCGCACTGTTGACAATTCACCAGAAGGAATGAAGCTGCTGTTCTTTACCCCTTCCTGCGGCTGCAGGCAGTCAATTCTTATGGATCGCGCTTACGAGGGCGATAACATGAGGACGACAGCTCAAGAGCTTGGCTACTGCCCTGTGGTCTCGCCAAAGAGAAATCGCGTTGATCCGTGGGAATATGATAGAGCACTCTACAAACGGAGGAATGCGGTTGAACGGTTCTTTCGGAGAATCAAGCGATTCCGGCGAGTGTTCACCCGCTACGACAAGCTTAACGTTGTATTTTGCAGGATTCATATTATTTGCTATGGTTATTGATGCATTAGCGTGAACACACTCTAGAGTGTGTTTCTAAATCCAAGAGGATGCAGTTTCGAGCGGATCGAGCTGCAGTTCAAGGCAGAAAACCGTAGGTTACCTGGAGGGTAATCAAGGTTTTCTAACGCAGAAATGCAGCTTGAGACGCCGAAAATGCGCCTCGGGGATTTTAGAAACACACTCTAGTATTACACTGGTTTGAACGCTCAGGGCTCGGAAGCCGCCCTGCAAATCCACGCAAAAAAGGCGCGCCGAATCGCAATCCGGCGCGCCTTTCAGACTCTTCACGGAAAGTTGTGGCTGACTCCCCCTCATCAGTCACCTTCGGTGACAGTTTTTTCCCCCCCAGGGCAATGTCATCAACTTAAGCCGCGTTCAATAAGTCTGGCGTCAGTCTGGGTGGCCTGCCCTTTCCTCCTGGCCCCCTTCCCCGCTCCGGCGGGGACGGGGAAACTGGGTTTGCAGGGCTTCGCCCTGCACGGCTTTTCCGGTCAATGCCAAATACCCTGAAAGAAACGCAACTTTCCGTGATGAACCCTTTTCATGCCCATTATGTCCTGATATGCGCCACGGCGGCCTTTTCCGCCTCCAGCGCCCCGATGTACCTCGTCATATACGCGTTGAATCCGGCCGTATCCGCCGCGTCGGGCAGGCATCGCACCGCCCTGGCGCCGGCGAAGACCCTGTTCGCGAGGAAATCCTCCAGCGATTCGCCCCCGACCCGCTGCGCGCGGTAAGCCGCCAGCAGCGCCATGCCCCACGGGCCGCCCTCTCCGGCCGTCTCCATCACGGAAACAGGCGCGTTCAGCGCCCCGGCGAGCAGCTGCTGCGCGGTGCCCGGCGTCTTGAAGAAACCGCCGTGGCCCAGCAGCGCGTCCACCTTCACCGATTCGCGCGCGAGCAGATCCATGCCCAGCTTCAGCGCGGACACGGCGCCATACACCAGGGCGCGCGCAAAATTCGGGAAGCTCAGCGCGGCTTCCGGCGTGCGCACCATCATCGGACGGCCCTCGCTCAGGCCGATGATGTGCTCTCCGGACAGGCAGTTCACATTCACCACGCCGCCGCAGTCCTTCTCGCCCTCCATCGCGGCGCGGAACAGCGCCTCGTAAATGCGCCCCTTATCCACGGGCGCGCCCGCCGCCGCGGCAAAGCCGCCCAGCGTGTCCACCCAGGCGTTGATGTCGCTGGTGCAGTTGTTGCAGTGCACCATGGCCACCGGCCGGCCGGTGGGCGTGGTCACCATGTCGATCTCCGGATACCGCTTCGAGAGCGGCTTCTCCAGCACCACCATGGCGAACACCGAGGTGCCCGCGGACACGTTGCCCGTGCGGACGGCCACGCTGTTGGTGGCCGCCATGCCGGTTCCCGCGTCGCCCTCGGGCGGCGCGAAAGGCGCGCCGGGCTGCAGGCGGCCGGACGGATCGAGCAGCCTCGCGCCGTCGTCGGTCAGGCAGCCGGCATCCTCGCCGGCGTTGAGCACACGCGGCAGCAGCGCCCGCAGCCTCCATCCGAAGCCGCGCGGCGCGACGCACGCGTCATACTTCCCGAGCATCCCGGCGTCGTAGTCCAGCGTCCCGCTGTCGATGGGGAACATGCCGCTGGCGTCGCCGACGCCCAGCACCTTCCGGCCGGTCAGCCGCCAGTGGATGTAGCCCGCCAGCGTCGTCAGGAAGGCGATGTCCTTCACATGCGCTTCGCCGTTCAGCACGGCCTGATGCAGGTGCGCGATGCTCCAGCGCTGCGGGATGTTGAAGCCGAACAGCTCGCTCAGCGCCTCCGCCGCCGGGCCGGTGATGGTGTTTCGCCAGGTGCGGAACGGCGCGAGCAGCCTGTCGTTCCCGTCAAAGGCCAGGTAGCCGTGCATCATGGCGGAAATGCCGATGCCGCCCAGCCGCTCGATCTCCACACCGCAGCGCGCCTTCACGTCTGCCCTGAGCGCGGCGTACGCGCTCTGCACGCCGGCCACGGCGTCCTCCAGGCTGTACGTCCACACGCCGTTTTCCAGCCTGTTTTCCCAGTCGAACGCGCCCATCGCGACAGGCGCGAAGTCCTCGCCGATCAGCACCGCCTTGATGCGCGTCGAGCCCAGTTCGATGCCCAGAGGCGCCTTGCCCTCCCGAATCCAGTTGACCGCGCGATTGTCCATATCAACGCCCTCCCTTCTCCGCGGCATGCACGCCGCACTCTGTCTGCGCTGTTCCGCGCCCCGCCGGAATCCGCGCCCCGCTGCCTGTGGGCGCCGCCGCTCACGCCGCGGTCTCGAACAGCAGCAGAAACGCGAATGCCAGCGCGAGCAGGGTGAGGCCGGAGAAGAGCAGGAACCGCGAATCCGCCTTCCGGCCGTCGTGTTTCATCCGGTGATAGTCGTAGTATGTCTTCGGCAACGCCGCGCGCGCCTCCCTGCTGTGGAACACGGCGGTCGCGCGCATGATCGTAAAGCCGAAAATGTCAAACAGTCCGTCGTTCGCCACGAACACCAGCAGCCCGATGGAAAGCAGTGCCGCGGCGGGCACAAAGCAGGCGTCGCACAGCGCCTGATAAACCGCCCTGTCCTCCCGAAGCGCCAGGCCGCCCCGGCCGATGAACAGCGCCGCGCCCAGCGCCACACCCGCGGCCAGGCTCGCCAGATAACGGCGCGTTCCCGGCTTCAAAGGCCCAGCTCCTTTCTGTATCGCGCGAGCTCGGCCTCGTTGCAGTAGATGAAATGACCCGGGGTGATCTCATGCATGCCGGGCTTGTCTGAGGAATAGTCGTGCGCCGTGGCGGGATTGTACTCGATGCGCCGGCGCTGCTTCTCGTAATGCGGGTCCGGATACGGAATGGCCGAGAGCAGCGACCTGGTGTACGGATGCAGCGGGTGCTCGAACAGCTCGTCCGAGGTGGTCATCTCCACGATTTTGCCGTAGTACATCACGGCGATGCGGTCGCAGAAATACTTGACCACGGAGAGGTTGTGCGCGATGAACATGATGGTCAGGCCCATCTTGTTGCGCAGCTCGTTCAGCAGGTTGATGACCTGCGCCTGGATCGAGACGTCCAGCGCGGAAATGGGCTCGTCGGCGATGATCAGATCCGGCTCCATGATGATGGCGCGCGCGATGCCGATGCGCTGGCGCTGGCCGCCGGAGAACTCGTGCGGATAGCGGTCGGCGTGCTCGCGCACCAGGCCCACCAGCTCCAGCATCTCGTATACCTTCTCGTCGATGTACTTCCTGTCCGTCACGCCGCGGATGCGCAGGCCCTCGGCGATGATCTCGCGCACGGTCATGCGCGGGTTGATGGAGGCGATGGGATCCTGGAAGATCATCTGCATCCGGGTCATGATGTTGTCCTTCTCAGCCACCTTCATCTCCACGCCGTAGCGCTGCCTGAGCCCGTCGAGCGCCGTCCCGCTGAGCTTCGCCTTCTCGGCCTCAAAGCGCGCGGTCAGCTCGTCCCTGCGCTTCTGCCGGTACAGCTCGACGCAGCGGCTCTTCTCCACCGCGGATTCCAGCCCGTGAATCTGGGCGCGCTCAATGGCGCCGTCCAGATTCTTCCTGAGCGCCCTGGCCTGCTCCCTGTATTCGTTCCGGAACTGCTCGGCCTTCTGCGGCTCGCGGCGCAGATTCTCCTCCAGTGTCTTTTTGAGCGCCGCCAGATCCTTCCTGTAGTCGCTGCGCAGCGAATGCAGCAGCACGGGCAGGCCGTTCTGCGTGGAGGAAATGCGAAGGCCCTGGAAGTACACGTCGCCGTCGGTGGGGTCGTACAGGTTGATGATGGTGCGGCCGGTCGTGGTCTTGCCGCAGCCGGATTCGCCCACCAGGCCGAACACCTCGCCCTTCTTCACGAAGAAGTTCACGTCGTCCACGGCCCTGTTCACATAGTCGCCGCTCTTGAAGTACTGCTTGAGATGATTGACGCGCAGCAGCACGTCGTCCTCGTCCTGCACGGCCGTCTTCTCGCGCCGGCTGATCAGCGCGTGGCTCAGCACGCGCTCGATCACACAGGCCAGCGCGATGAGCGCGATGCCCGCCAGCCAGAACGCCCACAGCAGGCTGACCATCTTCCAGAAGAAGCTCACCACGCTGATCCGGCTGCGGCGGTCCGCGTCGTCCACATAGGCGCGGCAGGTCGTGCTCAGGAAGCTTTCGAAGGAAGCGGCGCTCTGCTCCGTCTGCGCGGCGCGCATGGCGGCCATCAGCGCGGCGTAATCGCCGCTGAAGTCGCTTCTCTCCAGCAGGTCCTTCGCGGTGGTCACAAAGATGTCGTAGCCCGGCGCGTCCGGATAACGGAGCTGCAGCGCCACGTAAGTCTCGGAAAAGAAGGCCGGATAGTCGACGCGCTCCCCCGCCGCCTTCCGCTGCGCGAGCTGGGCGAAGGCATCCAGCAGATTGCCGCTGTTCTCAGCGCGCTCGCGGCTCTGCACCCCGGGCAGCGCGGCGAGGTAATCCTCCCAGTCAAAGGCCCTGTTCAGATAGTCCCCCGCGGAGGTCACGGCCGCGCCCTGTTCTATGGACGCGCGGATCATGTTCGCAACCGTTTCGCAAAACTCCGCGAAGGAGCCGGCTTCCTCTCCGTGCTCGGCGGCGAGCGCCTCGTAATACGCCTCAAACGCGGGGCGCGCGGAGGCCGCCTGCAGCGCGGGCAGCTTCTTGCCCGGCTTGGCCGCGGGCACGGCCAGGCCGTCGAGGTATTCGAACGCCTCGCTCAGGCGCTGCTCCTCCTCGCGGTTCTCCATCTGCTCGTAGCGCTCAAGGAACGCCGCGGCGTCGAATTCGCCGTCAAAATAGGCGTACAGGCTCTCCACGGCGGCGTCCCGGCCGCCGGCCTCCGCCGCCTCGGCCCGCGCCCTGAAGTCATCGAACCAGCGCGCCATCTGCCGGGCCCGGATCGCGGGGGATACGGCGGTGTCGCTCACGGCCTCGCTCATGGCGCCGTAATAGGAGCCGTTGAAGCCCAGCCGGTCGACCAGGCCCGTCTGCACGCCGCTGGCGCGAAGGCCGCCCTTCATGCTGCCCCAGGCCGCGCCGCTGGAAGCGAGGCTGTAAATGGTCATGGCCGCGGCGACAAACAGCAGCACAATGCCGATCACGCGGAGAATAACCGCGGTTCGCTTGATGCTTCTCATGCCTCCTGGCCTCCTTCCGTCCTGTATTCCGCCTGCTTCCTCTTCATGCGGCTGATGCGTTCCGTCACGATGGCCGGCGGCTCCACCCTGGGCGCGTTGGGATGCAGCAGCCAGGTGGCGGCCCAGTGCGTCGGGCTCACCTCAAACATGGGCGGCTGCTCCTCGAAATCGATCTTCATGGCGTAGCGGTTGCGCGCGGCGAAGGCGTCGCCCTTGGGCGGGATGATCATGTCCGGCGGGGTGCCGGGAATGGCCTCCAGCTTCTCCCTGGTCTCCAGGTCGGGCATGGAGGACAGAAGCGCCCAGGTATAGGGATGGCGCGGGTCGTAGAACACGTCGTCCGCCGTGCCGTATTCCACGATCTTGCCGGCATACATGATGGCGATGCGGTCCGCCATGTTGGCCACCACGCCCAGGTCGTGCGTGATGAAGATGACCGACAGGCGGCGCTGCGCCTTCAGCCGGTTGATGAGCTCCAGAATCTGCGCCTGGATGGTCACGTCCAGCGCGGTGGTGGGCTCGTCGCAGATCAGCACGTCCGGATTGGCGGACAGCGCGATGGCGATGACGATGCGCTGGCGCATGCCGCCGGAAAACTCGAACGGATACTGGCGGAAGCGCTTGTATGGCTCCGGAATGCCCACTTCCTTCATCAGCTCGATGGCGCGGTGGCGGGCCATGCCCTTCGACAGCGTGAAGGCGTAGTCGGAGGCGCGGGCCTTGAGGTAGTCGATCATCGCCACAGCCTCCGCCGCGTCGTCCACGCCGGAGGTTCGGGCGAGCGTCTCCTCATAGTGCGCGATCAGCCGCTCGATGGAGCCCGTCATGTTGCCGCGGGCCACGTCGAGGTCGATCAGGTTCATGGGCACGGCCGTGGGCGCGTTCTTCTTCTGCCGCACCAGCCGGTCGTGCTTCGCCACGTCGCGCTGATAGCGCCTCTCCTCCCTGGGGTTGTAGCTGAGGCCGCGGAAATAGCGGTTGATGTTGGCCGTCAGGCTGGACTTGAACACATAGGACTGGTTGTCCTTTTCCAGCGCCAGCTTGTCGATGGCGGCCTCCACGGCGGCGGAAGCGCGCGCCGCGGCGGCGCGGCACTCCTTCTCCGACAGGACGGCCTTCCGGAACACCGGCAGCTCGAGCCGGAGCACGTCGATGGCCCGCCGCTTGGCTCTGTCCGATTCGCCGCGCGCGTGCGCGAGGGCCTTTTCCACGTCCTTGAGGAAGTCCAGCATGAAGCCGTCGTCCAGCGCCTTGCGCGCCGCGGCGTTGATGCTCTCCACGGATTGCGTCTGCGGATCGGCGCGGCCTCCGTGCTCGGTGTAATAGCCGATGCGGAAGAAATTCGGCGTCCCCTTCTCCTGAACGGCCTTCATCTGCGCGCGCAGATCGGCCTGCAGCGACCGCATGTCCTCCGTCTGATCGATGGTGAATCGCCTGCCAAGCTCCTTCAGCCGCGCGACGGCCGCGTCGAACGCCGTGTCGCCCGCGGGCACGACATAGGGATTGCGCGTGCCTGCGCTGGCCTGGACCATGCGCCCCACGATCTCGCGCACGGCCTTCTCGTCGCGGCGGGCCAGCGCGTTATCCATTTCATCCAGGCCGTCCGTCACCTCAAAGGTGGTTTCCAGCGCGTTCTTATAGGCCTCGTCCATCTTCACGCCCACGGACACAAAGTGATCGAACTGGCGGATCTTCTCGTGAACCGCGCTCTTCGACCCGACGCCGGAGGCCGCCATGTGGCTTTCGAGCATGGCGAGCGTTTTATTGAACAGTTCGCGTCCGTCGCGGCGGCGTTCCTTGTTGTTCAGGATCATGGCCTCGGTCAGCTGCCTGCCGATGCGCATGATGGGGTTCAGCGCGGAGAGCGGGTCCTGGAACACCATGGACAGCCTGTGCCCGCGCAGCGTGTGGAAATCATCCTCGGAGATCTTCAGCAGGTCCTTGCCGTCGTAGATGATCTCGCCGTTGTCCACCATGGCGTTGCCGGCCAGGATGCCCATGATGGCGCGGCTGGTGACCGATTTGCCGGAGCCCGACTCGCCCGCGATGGCCAGCGTCTCGCCCTCGTTCAGGCTGAACGATATGTCGCGCACGGCGCGCACGGCGCCGTTGTTGGTGCGGAAGGATATGCTCAGGTTTTTGACTTCCAGCTTCGCCATTATTCATCCGCTCCTCTCAGCGAAGGATTGAACGCGTCGCGCAGGCCGTTGCCGAACAGGTTAAAGGAAATCTCCAGGATGGAGATGAACAGCGCCGGGAAGAGAATGATGTGCGGATAGGTGCTCAGGTAGCCCTGGCCGCTGGAAAGCATGGTGCCGATGGATGTCAGCGACGAGGTCTCCAGGTTGATGATGTGCAGGTAGCTGAGCATGGATTCGGAGAAGATCACGCCCGGGATCGCCAGCACGGAGCCGGTGATGATCGTGCCCAGCGAGTTGGGGAAGATGTGTTTGAAAATCAGCCGCCTGTCGCCTGCGCCCAGCGTGCGCGCGGCCAGCACGTACTCCTGCCCCTTGAAGCGGTAGAACTGCATGCGCACGCGCGCGGCCATGCCGACCCAGCCGGTCAGCACGAACGCGAACAGCAGCGATGGCAAAACGCCCACCTTCTCGGCCAGGTGCAGCTGGAACAGCGTGGCCACGACCATGAACGGCACATCGGCCAGCACGTCCGAAATGCGCTCCATCACCATGTCCACCGCGCCGCCGTAATAGCCCTCGATGGCGCCGTAAATGCTGCCGATGAAGTAATTGATGAGCGAAATGGTGATGGCCAGCAGGAAGGAAAGGCGCGCGCCGGCGGCCAGGCAGGTGAAAATATCCTGCCCGTAGGCGTTGGTGCCGAACAGAAAGCTGGGATACTGGCCGTTGACGTAGCGGAAATACTCGTAGTAATCCACGCGCACCTTGTAGCCGGACTGGTTCTTCTGCGCGTAGACATACCAGGCGTCGCCGTCCGCCCCGCCGTCGTCCCCGGCGATCTTCAGGCTGGTATAGCCGGCCTTTTCCGGGTTGTCGCTGGTGAGGTAGTTGGGAATAAAGTCTCCGTTCTCGTCCAGCACGGCGCCGCCCGTGGTGGTGTGCGCCTCGTTCTTCAGCTTATACCAGAAGTTCGCGCCGCCGTTGCCCAGCAGATAGCCGGTGCTGTGCGTCGCGGGCAGCGGATAGATCACCTGCGTGCCGGTCGCGTCCTGATAGGCCTTGAGCGCGTCGTACTCGCTCTCGGTGAGGTTGATGTAGGCGTAGCCCACGCGCTGATAGGCGTCCACGCGCACGGTGTGATACGTGAGGCCCGCCGAGTCGGTGTAGGCGTCGTACTCGCGCATGATGACGGGACGGCCCGTCTCCACGCCGATGGACTTCAGGTATTCGTAGCTCTCCTGGTTCTCGACGGACCTCTTGCCGCCGTCCCAGAAGCCAAGCGGCGCGAACAGGCTGCTGCGCGGCAGCATGGTGCCGTAATAGCCTTCCCGGAAGGTCACGTCATAGTGCGAGACAAACGGCACGATGAGCGCGAACAGCACCAGGATGACGATGAGCGTGAAAGCGACGACCGCGCTCTTGTTCCTGCGGAAGCGCAGCCAGGCGTCCATGAAATAGCCGATGGCCTTGGTCTGGATTTTCTCGTCATGAATCTTTTCGTCCCGCCGGGTGAACTCGAACATCTCGGCCGGAATGTTTTTCATATCTCTCTCGCTCATCATTTCTTCGACCCCATTCTGATCCTCGGATCAATCAGTCCGTAGCTGATATCGTTCACAATGCCGCTCGCCAGGCCGATGAAGGTGTAGAACACGCTCATCGCCATGAAGAAGTTGTAGTCGCGCACATTGATGGAGTTGATGTACAGGTTGCCCACCCCCGGAATGCCGAAGATGTTCTCGATGATCAGCGAGCCGCCGAGGATGCCGATGAACTCGCCGATGATCATCGGCAGAATGACCACCATGGCGTTCCTGAGCGCGTGGCGCGAAATGGCCTGCGCCTTGGTGAGGCCCTTGGTACGCGCCAGCAGCATGTAGTCGCCGGTGAGCACCTCGCTCAGCTCCGCGCGGGTGTAGCGTGTGAGGCCGGCCACCGTGCCGAAGCCCAGCGACAAAAGCGCCGGAATCATCGAGCGGAACATCTTCCAGCTGAACAGCGATCCCGCGCTGCTCAGCGATTCCAGCTGCAGCGGGAACCAGCCCAGCCGGAAGCACAGGAAATACTGAATGACGAACGCGTATACGTAGCTCGGCACCGAAATGAACACCATGACCAGCGTGGACACGGCGTGATCCTGCCATTTGTTCTTTTTCAGCGCGGCGTAAATGCCAAAGCCCAGCCCGAGCGGAATGGCAAACAGAATCGAATACAGGTTCACCAGCACGGTGTAGGGCAGCTTCTGCATCATCACGCTCCACACGCTGTAGCCCTCGTACATCTGCTCGCCGACGCCCCAGTCCCAGTCCAGAATGATGTTTTTCCAGAACAGGTAGTACTGCACCATGATCGGCTTGTTGTAGCCCATCTTTTCACGCTTGGCCAGAACCAGGTTGATGTCCTTGCCCATCTCGCGCACGGCGGGCAGCGGCAGGAGCTTCACCAGCACAAAGCACATGGTCATGATGATGAACAGCGTGAGGAACATGAGCAGGATACGCTTGACGATATACTTGGTCATCCAATCACCTCGGCGGTATTCTCAGAGCTGAATGACTGCTTCGCAACACGAGCATTGGAGCGCAAACAGTTCATAATTAAATATGATAGCATATTTCGACACAAAAGTAAACCTCAACCGCCGGTTGATCGGAAAATTAAGGTTCTTCACGGAAACCGACGCGGCCTGCGCGCGTGGAACGGGCGCAGCGCGCAAAAAACGGGGCGGGCCTTCCGGCCCGCCCCGCCAGACCGTTGACAAAGCCCTTGTCAGCGGTTATATTTTATGAAAAAGCCAAAAGAGACCAAAAGGAGAATTAAGAGGTGATGTCGAATATAAGAAGTAAACAAGAGG
>Ga0208297_1000260_pt1 | contig 130772 bp, 102 predicted proteins | sample LMS_cellobiose_e_FD_187367 | JGI IMG/M metagenome (GOLD analysis project Ga0208297, IMG submission 187367) | Rumen-fistulated moose microbial communities from Alaska, USA - LMS_cellobiose_enrichment (SPAdes) (version 2) | ecosystem: Host-associated > Mammals > Digestive system > Stomach >...
CGCGCACACAAGGGATGAAAAAACTCATCGTCCCTCATCAGTCAGCTTCGCTGACAGCTTCCCCCAAGGGAAGCCAGCCGCCTGCGGGCGGGACGGGAGAATGCCTTCTCCTGGGAGAAGGTGGCCCGGCATCAACCGCCGGGTCTGCCGGGCGAGAGTTCCTTGCTCGCCCGGCTGCCCCGAAGGGGCGGATGAGGGAAACCCCGCCGCAGCGGGTTTCATTCCGCTTTTTTCGCATTAACCGTCCCCATGACAAAAATCTGGAGCTGGTCAGAAAAGGTATATGAGTTTGTAAAGAACAGAGAACGCTGAAGAATATCTTTGAGCATTGCGTTTGTTGGGATGAGGTGAGAAAAATGGATACAGTTTTAAACTGTTTTGTAGAACATTCAAAAGAAATACTAAAGGATAATCTGGTTGGAATATATCTACATGGTTCTGCAGTAATGGGATGTTATAATCCGGCAAAGAGCGATATAGATTTAATCATAGTGGTGAAGGATTCTATAGAGGATAATGTTAAGAGAGCCTTTATGGACATGGTGGTTGAATTAAACGAAAAGGGACCGGCTAAAGGAATTGAAATGAGCGTTGTAAAACAAAGTGCTTGTAAGCCATTTGTTTATCCTACTCCCTTTGAGCTACATTTTTCTGCTGCACATCTTGATTGGTACGGAAAGAATCCTGATGATTATGTTTCGAAAATGAAGGGCGAGGATAAAGACCTTGCTGCACATTTTACAATCATAAATCATAGGGGCAAGTGTCTATATGGCGCTTCTATCAAAGATATTTTTGCTGACGTACCGGTACAGGATTACATTGACTCTATCTGGAATGATATTGCTGAAGCGGAAGAGGAAATCACAGATAATCCAATGTATATTATATTGAATCTGGCAAGAGTGCTTGCATATATTAAGGACGGGCTTGTTCTTTCCAAGAAAGAGGGCGGCGAATGGGCATTGAACAATGTTCATGAAAGATATCATAGTCTGATACAAGATGCCTTGATAGAATATGCAGAGGATAGAATTATATCTTATGATACGAATCTTGCAAAGGATTATGCTAAATATATGGTGGGAGAAATTGCAAGCGAAAAAGGCAAGTAAAGGCAGTGTGATAACACTCCCGTGATAACAATTTGATAACATTAGCTGATACAGTCCGTGTGATATGGACAGCTGAAACCAAATGAAGTCAAATCGTAACAGAAAACCCTAACAAAAATGTTTAAGACACAGGTTTAGTTAGGGAATAGGAATTATAAAAACCAAGAAGCATTCTCACATAACAAGTATCGGGGGCGAACTGTTGTTCGTCCCCGATAGCGTTGTTGTGTAATCGTCTCTATCGAAACCGTACAGCCACTCTGGGGCGGCTATTTACCGGCTGAACAGGCTCAGCATGACGCCGGCGGCCACGGCGGAGCCGATGACCCCCGCCACATTGGGCCCCATGGCGTGCATGAGGAGGAAGTTCTTCGGGTTTTCCTTCTGGCCTACCATCTGGCTGACGCGGGCCGCCATGGGCACGGCGGAGACGCCGGCGGAGCCGATGAGGGGGTTGATCTTGTTGTCGCCCTTGAGGAAGAGGTTCATGAACTTGGCCAGCAGCACGCCGCCGGCGGAGCCCACGGCGAAGGCAATCACGCCGAGAATGATAATCTCGATGGTCTGGAGGGTGAGGAAGGTCTCCGCCTTGGCTGAGGCGCCCACCGCCAGGCCCAGCATGATGGTGACGATGTTGCACAGGGCATTGGAGGCGGTGTCGCTGAGGCGATTGGTGAGGCCGGACTCCTTGAAGAGGTTGCCCAGCATGAGCATGCCCACCAGGGGAATGGCGTCGGGCACAATCAGGGCCACCACGATGGTGGAGATAATGGGGAAGAGGATTTTTTCCCTCTTGGTCACCGGGCGGAGCTGCTTCATGACGATCTTGCGCTCCTCGGCGGTGGTGAGGGCCTTCATGACCGGGGGCTGGATGACCGGCACCAGGGCCATATAGGAGTAGGCGGCCACAGCCACGGCGGGCAGGATGTGCTTGGCCATGCGGGTGGTGGTGAGGATGGCGGTGGGGCCGTCCGCGCCGCCGATGATGGCGATGGAGCCCGCCTCCTGGGCGTTGAAGCCCAGCAGGATGGCGCCGATGAAGGTGATGAAGATGCCCAGCTGCGCCCCCGCGCCCAGCAGCAGGGACTTGGGGTTGGCAATCAGGGGACCGAAATCCGTCATGGCGCCCACGCCCATGAAGATGAGGGGCGGGAGGATGCCGATTTCATCCAGCAGGAAGAAATAGCGGAAGAGGCCGGCGGCCTCCGTATCCGTGGCGTCCTTGAAAATCGCGCTGCCGAAGAGGTTCGACAGCAGCATGCCGAAGGCGATGGGAATCAGGAGCAGGGGCTCGAATTCCTTTACCAGGGCGAGATACAGGAGCACGCAGGCGATGATCATCATCACCAGCTGCCGCCAGTCAAACAGGGCGACGCCGGTGCTGCGCAGGAAATCCAGAAGACCCTCAAACATTGGCTTCGCCCTCCTTATCCTTCAGAATAACCAGAACCTGGGATGCCTCCACGCTGTCACCCTCGGCGACGCAGAGCTTTTCCACCGTTCCGTCCGCCGGGGCGGGGAACTGGAAGACCGAGCCGCCGGATTCCATGAGCAGCAGCACGTCTCCCGCCCGGACGACGGCGCCCACGGCGGCATTCAGCGCCTTCACGCTGCCGGCGCAGGGGGTGGCGATGCCGCTGAGCCCATCGGCCAGCTCCGGCTGGGGGACGGAGGGGGCGGGAGCGGCGGGGACGGGGGTCTCTGCGGCGGGCTGCTTGCGGCCCATGACGGCGTGCATCAGCTTGATGCAGTACATGATGGCGGCAAGGGCCACCATACACACCAGCATGCCGATGACGGCGGTCACCAGTGCAGCGCCCAGCCTTTCGGCAAAGCCCATCTGCCCCAGTACCGCCGGGTCTTTCAGGCGTTCCAGGATGTTCAACTTCAATTCCTCCCTCGCGGTCTGCCGCGAAAAACGGCGAAGCCGCGCGATTTATGGTCATCCTGCTTAGTATAGCGCATCTTTACCTGGGAAGTAAAGAGTTTTCTTCCCCGAAATCCGCCAAAAAGTCGGAAATAATGTCGAAGAGGTGCACGGGCTCCGCCCGCTCCCGCTCCAGCAGCGCCGCGAGGGCGGAAACGGCGGCCTTGTCCGTGCTCACATCCTCCACCCGGACCCCGCCGCCCTCGATGCCCCAGCCCACATAGCGCACCCCGTCCTCCGTCCGATACTCGCCCCGGATTACATGGTATGTCATAACCCTACCTCCCATAAAAATGTCACGGGAGCATACTAACATGCCGGGATATGAACATGCAAAGGAAAGCGTTCGAGGGTTTTCGACAAAAATCGGGACCGCCGCAAGGTTTCGCGGCGGTCCCGTTTTCTTCGACGAAATGTGGTGGTGCTTCTGCCCCCGACTCAGAAATATTTTTTGATGCGCTCGGTGGCGGACTCGATGGGCGCGGAGAGGGTGAGGGTGAAGCTGATGCCCTCCCTCTCGCTGAAAACGCTGAGCCAGTCAAGAAAATCCTCGGCCCCGGGGATGGAGGTATCGTCAAACATCTTATAAAGGTTGTCGATGAAAACATTCGTAATGTCGTAGTTGCTGGCGTGCATGGCGCTGATGAAGCCCTTCATGAATTCGGTGGAGCCGAAGTCATAGTTGCTGGCGACGATGAGCCGCGCCTGATGGGGGATGTCGTAGGTGAGGCTCCGTTCCTTTTCCAGCACCACCACGTCGCCCTTGGATTCCTTGAGGGCTTTTTCCACCAATTCAATGAGCAGCTTGGTCTTGCCGGAGCCCTTCACGCCCATGATTACCTTGACCATTTCATCTCTCCTTTGCAGATTGATAATTGTCTCATGGTCATAGTATACCATTTCCCGCCCGGTACTTCAACTGAAAAATGCGATTATTTCCCGCAGGCCAGCGCCCGGAGGCAAAGCAGGAATAGCCGCCCCCAGCCCAGGCGCGGGACCGCCTCCGGCGCGGTCACCGGCAGGGAGGCCAGCTCCCGCCCGCTCCCGTCCAGCACCCGCAGGGAGCCCAGCACCTGCCCGGCGGCCACCGGGGCCTCCACCTCCCTTACCACCGTCAGCTCCTTCTGCAGGTGGGCGGCGGTCTCCTTTGTCAGCACCAGCTTCGTTCCCGCCGCCACGGGCTGCAGGTATCCCGCCTCCCCCAGGCTCACCGCCACGGGGGGAATGGCCTCCTCCGGCAGCACATCCACCAGGGTATAGCTGGAAAAGGCCCAGTTCAGCAGGAGCTTTGCCGCCTCGAAGCGCTCGGCGCTGGTGGGGGCGTGGAGGATGACGGCGATATACTCCGTGCCCTCCCGCTCCGCCGAGGCGGAGAGGCAGTACATGGCCTCCTGGGTGAAGCCGGTTTTCAGGCCGGTGCAGCCCTCATAGAAGCGCACCAGCTTGTTGGTGTTGCTGAGACCGAATTCCCCGCCCCGGACGCTGTCCGTCCAGATGGTGGTGTATTTCCGGATGCGGTCGTGGCTGAGGAGCGCCCGGCTCATGAGGGCGATGTCCCAGGCGGAGGTGAGGTGCTCCCCCTCCCCGGGGAGGCCGGTGCAGTTGCGGAAAGCGGTGTCCCCCATCCCCAGCTCGGCGGCCCGGGCGTTCATCCGCTTCACGAATTCCCCCTCGCTTCCGGCAAGCTCCTCGGCCAGGGCCACGGCGGCGTCGTTGGCGGAGGCCACCGCCACGCTTTTCAGCAGCTCCCCCACGCTCATCTGCTCCCCCTCCTCCAGGAAGATCTGGCTGCCCCCCATCCCGGCGGCATAGGCGGAGCAGGTCACCGTTTTCTCCTCCGTCAGGGCGCCGCTGTCCAGGGCCTCGCACACCAGGAGCATGGTCATGATCTTCGTCACGCTGGCGGGGGCCAGGCGGTCATGGGCGTTGTGCTCGTAGAGGCAGGTCCCGGTCTCCCGCTCCACCAGCACCGCCGCCCCCACGGTGTTTCCCACGTCCTCCACCGAGGAAAGGGCGGGCACGCTCTCCCAGGGGTCCGGGTCAAATACCTCCTCAAAGCCCCCGTCCTCCGCCCGCGCGGGGAGGACGAGACCCAGGCACAGGGCGAGGGTCAGGGCGAAAAGCCGCTTCCATATCTTCATCATCTGACTCACCTTCCTTTGCATTAGCTTATGCCTCGGTTGACAGCTCCATGCCGGAAGGATAAAATATACTACTTAAGAAAACCAAAGGAGAAACACCATGAACGATATGATCCTGCTCAAGCCCGGGGAGCTGGTGCTCAAGGGCCTGAACCGGCATTTTTTTGAGGACCGGCTGCGCGCCAACGTGGCCCGGCGGCTGCGGAGCCTGGGGGAATTCCGCATCTCCTCGGTGCAGTCCACCATCTATGTGGAGCCGCTGACGGAGGGCATCGACATGGACGAGGCCCTGGAGCGCTGCCGCCAGATTTTCGGCGTCATCACCGTCTGCCGCGCCGCCGCCTGTCCCAAGGAGAAGGAGGCCATCGCGGAGACGGCGGTGCGCTATCTCCATGGGGAGCTGGCCTCGGCAAAGAGCTTCAAGGTGGAGTCCAAGCGCAGCGACAAGACCTTCCCCATGACCTCCATCCAGCTCAGCCAGTATGTGGCCGCCGCCATCGGGGAGGAGTTCCCCGACCTCCCGGCGGATATGCACCACCCGGACCTGGAGGTGGATGTGGAGGTGCGGGAGCACGCCGCCTATGTCCATGCCGGGGGGCTTCCCGGGGCGGGCGGCCTCCCCGTGGGCACCTGCGGCCGGGCGGTGAGCCTCCTCTCCGGCGGCATCGACAGCCCCGTTTCCACCTGGATGATTGCCCGCCGGGGGGTGCAGATCATTCCCGTGCACTTCTTCTCCTTCCCCTATACCAGCGAGCTGGCAAAGCAGAAGGTGCTGGATTTGGCAAAGAAGCTGCTGCCCTGGTGCGGGCGGCTCACGGTGGAGGTCATCCCCTTCACCCACATCCAGGAGGAGATTCGGGCTAGGTGCCCGGAGCCCTATTTCACCGTCATCATGCGCCGCTTCATGATGCGCCTTGCCCAGGAAGTGGCCATCAGTAACGGCTGCGGGGCCCTGGTCACCGGGGAAAACCTGGGCCAGGTGGCCTCCCAGACCATGGAGGCCATCCGCTGCACGGAGGCCCCCCTCACCCTCCCGGTCCTGCGCCCCCTCATCGGCATGGACAAGGAGGAGATCATCCGCCGGGCCCGGGAGCTGGACACCTATGAGACCAGCATCCTCCCCTATGAGGACTGCTGCACCGTCTTTACCCCGAAGCACCCCCGCACCCGCCCCACCCTCGCCGAGGTGGAGGAGGCGGAGGCGCCTCTGGACGTGGAGGCGCTGGTGAAGGAGGCCCTCGCGGGCACGGAAAGGGTGCAGATCAAGTATGAGAGCTGAAAATTGGCGGGCGGAGATTCTCTGCGTCGGCACGGAATTGCTGCTGGGGGACATCGTGAACACCAACGCCCGGGACATCTCGGACGCCCTGCGGGGTCTGGGCATCGGGGTCTACTGGCACACCGTGGTGGGGGACAACCCCGCCCGGCTGCGCTCCGCCGTGGCCGTGGCCCGGGAAAGGGCCAACCTCATCATCACCACCGGGGGCCTGGGCCCCACCTACGACGACCTCACCAAGGACATAATCTGCGCCGCCTTCGGCGTTCCCCTTCACATGGACGAGGGGGAGGCGGAGAAGATTCGGGCCTATTATGCCGCCGCCGGGCGGGAGATGCCGGAGAGCAACCTGCGCCAGGCCATGCTGCCGGAGGGCTGCACGGTGTTCTCCAACGGCAACGGCACCGCCCCCGGCTGTGCTTTCGTTTCCGGGGAATGTACCGTCATCCTCCTTCCCGGCCCCCCCCGGGAGATGCGGCTCATGCTGGAGACCGGGGTGCTGCCCTATCTCCGGGCGCAGACCTCGGAGACCCTCATCAGCCGGGACATCCGCATCTTTGGCATGGGGGAGAGCGCCGTGGAGGCCCGGCTGCATGAATATATGGAATCCCTCACAAATCCCACCCTCGCCCCCTACGCGGGCACGGCGGAGGTGCGCCTCCGGGTCACCGCCCGGGCCGGGGACGCCGAGACCGCCCGGGCCATGACGGAGCCGGTGATTGCCCGCGTGCGGGAGACTTTGCCGGAGGAAATCATCTACGCCGTGGACGAGCCCAGCCTGGAGGCGGTGTGTCTCCGGCTCCTGAAGGAAAAGGGAAAGACCTTCGCCGCCGCCGAGAGCTGCACCGGGGGCCTCATCGCCAAGCGCATCACCGACCTCCCCGGCGCCAGCGCCGTGTTCAAGGGGGGCGTGGTGAGCTACACGAATGAGGTGAAGCACCGGGTACTGGGGGTCCCGGCGGAGACGCTGGAAAAATACGGGGCCGTGAGCCGGGAGACGGCCGCTGCCATGGCGAAGGGGGTGCGGGCCCTCTGCGGGGCGGACTACGCCGTCAGCGTCACCGGCTGCGCCGGGCCGGACTCCGACGAGCGGGGCACCCCCGTGGGCCTGGGCTATGTGGGCATCGCCGGGGCGGGCTTCACCTTCGTCCGGGAGATTCAGATGGGCGGGGACCGGGGCTGGGGCCGCGTCTACGCCGCCTCCTATGCCTTCGACCTCCTGCGCCGGGCCCTCACTGGGATTCTCTATTAAATAATTACAAACAAAGGAAAAGCCAATTGCACTCGCGCCATAGTAAAAAGGCATGGTAAATCTATTCCGTAGAATATGTTATCCGCCGAAGGGGGAGACGTTTGGATGCTGAGCTTTTTTCTTGCGGTTCTGGAGAGCGAAGCGGACAGAAAACGATTTGCAGAGCTCTACGAACAGTACCATGGCCTGATTGAGAAGACCGCTATACGCATCTTGAAAAACCAGCAGGACGCTGAGGACGCGGTGCAGAATACGTTTGTCCAAATCATCCGGCACTTCGAAAAAGTTTTTGAAATTGAGTGTAAGAATCTCCCCTTCTGGATCATTTCTATAGTGAAGAATGAATCGCTCATGATTCTGCGAAAGAAGGGAAGAGTCGTGCAGTTTGAAGCTTGGGACGACATTTCCGTGGAAGCAGAATCCGTGTCGGAGTATAACGAGCTGGTACGCCTGTTTTCAAAGCTCCCTGAGACATACCGGGCCGCCCTGGAAATGCGCGTTCTTTTGGATTACTCAGGGAAAGAGATTGCCCAAAAGCTTGGGATATCCGAAAGCGCGGTCAACACGCGCATTTCCAGAGGCCGGGCTTTGCTGAAGGAAATCGTGGAGAGGGAGGGGTTTTCCAGGTGACAGATGCGGAGATGAATCGCCTGATGTACAGGGTCCTGATGGATGCCATCGCCCTTGATACGGAGAATGCCAATCGTCCGGAAGTCTCATTTCAACCATCCCGGCGTCATTCGGAGCAAATACGGCTTATGTTGAAGAATCCTTTGCGTTGGGCAAAAAACCGGAAAAGGACACCGTGGCAAAAGGCGGGCAGGTGGGCTGCGGTTATCCTGCTTTTTGTTTCCCTCAGCTTTGGCATGGTGATGCTGTTCAGCGCACCGGCGCGGGCTACTGTTGAGCGGTGGATTGTGGAGTGGTATGAGACCCATATTGTCTATCGCTATTCCGGGGAGAGTGAGGGAATCCTTCCACGATATGAGCTTACCGGACTTCCGGAGGGGTTTTCGGAGCTTGAGCGTATAGAGATGTACGAATTAACAGATGTACTTTATGGAAATGAGAATGGTGAATTGATTAGCTTTACCTATGGTGCAATGACGCAGGGTGGGGCGACAGTATTTGTCCCCAACGGGGATTCTGTTTCAGAGGTAACGGTCGGCAAAAACCAAGGCAGACTTTTTGTTCCCCAAGACCCGGAGAGCTTGACGAAACTGACCTGGATTGATGATAAGGCAGGAGTCCAATTCACAATCGCTGCGAATCTGGATGAGCCGGACATAGTTCGACTGGCCGAAACCCTTCGGAGAGAAAAAAAGAAATAATTTTCGGAAAACCTGTAAGAAAACCGCCTTCTTCTGCATTTACATAGTAGGATGAAAAGACCTGCATGTGATGCGGAAGGAGGCGATTTTTGTGAAAGCCTCTGTCCTAGATAAAAGGTGATATGTAAAAACATAATGAAGGGGAATACACTCTAACTCGGCAGAAAACGCAGTTATCTTACAAGACAGGAATTGTGGAGGTGAAAAAATGATTGCTTATTCAATATTAGTGTTTGCAATATGTGCTTTGTTCCTTATCCTTGGCATGGCAATATATAAGGGAAATACTAAGTTGATACATGATTATCACCAAACACACGTTAAGGAATCCGAAAAACGGGAATATGGCAGGGCTTTTGCAAAGGGAATGTTTGCAATATGTGCAACACTGCTCATCAGCGGAATTATTGCATTATTTGGGGAAAAAGGTGCAATTGTAACTGTTAGTCTGATTGTTTTATTTGCGGGACTTATCGTTTCCTTTGTAATTCTGGCAAAAGTTCAAAAGAAGTATAACGGAGGATTCTAACGACAACAACTTCCCGTTTATCTATCTGACAGCCTTTCCATTTCTATATTATCATGCAAGACAGGGGGACGGTTCCTTCGTCTTCCGTGGACATAAAGACAAAAGGACCGTCCCCGCGTCTTCCTACAGCCCTGTACGCGCTGGGATATTTTGTGATTAGTTAAAGTATCCAATTCCTCTTGAGAGAAGGGAAACAATGGAGATTTACCATAAAATTGGCAAACGATTTTTGCTTTGCATACTTACATCCATCGGATTCCTGTTTGTTCGATTACTTGGAATGGCGCTGGGATATTTGGCTGGAGGCGGTAGTATTATAACCAATAATCTAATTCGTCTGCTAAGAATAGGCGAATGGATTTCAGCTATCATTCAATTCCCCTGGTCAATAGCCATGGTCGTTTTTCTTTTGTTTTCAGCCTTTAGAGGAATTGCCGGAATGATTACCATGGGAGCAGTGTGTTTCATTGGCGCATTTATCAGCAGTTGGATTAGCATGTGGCCGGTTGATTATTCGGAAGGATACCCTGTTAATTACTCAAGTGGTTATATCAATAGTGGAATGGTAGAGCTTTTGACGGTCTTTGCATCAATCGCGTTAGCCATAATTGTTCAAACAATTGCGTCGAAGCTAATCGGGAAAGGATTAGACAAGTAAGTGGACTGATACGACGTCCGAATGGCGTCTCGAAAAAACAAAAATTCGAAAAAAGCGGGAAAGTGGAAACATTTTCCCGCTTTTCGCGTCTAAAAGAACAGAATGACACGAGAATGACACGAAAACCGCAAAGGAGGAAATACCATGAAACGCATTTTATGCCTTTGTCTGGCCCTCGCCCTGCTGCTGGGCCTGACCCTTCCCGCCGCCGCCGACGGGCAGGAGGAGGCCCTGAAGGAAGTGATTCTTCAGGTCAAGGAGACTTTGGACATCTCCGATGAATACGAGTCCTTCCAGGGGGACAGCTATACCCGCGGCGGCAGCACCTGGTGGTACCTCTACTGGTCCGGGCAGGAGGACAGCCTGAACGTCACCTGCGACGAGAATGGCAAGGTCTATTCCCTGGACCGCTGGTTCTATGACGACAGCAGCTATTATGGCTACTCCTCCCGCAGCCTCCATTTCCCCGCCTTCGGCTACGAGGATGCCCTGGCCCTGGCGGAGGCGTTTCTTCCCAGGGTGCTGGGCGCGGGGGAGACCGTCACCTTTGAAGAACGGCAGGATTCCCTGCGCCAGGGCAGCCGCTACAACCTCTGGGGCAGTCTCGCCCTGAACGGGGTGGAGACGGAGACCGGTGTCTCCCTCACCTTCCGTGTCTCCGACGGGATGCTCCTCTCCTTCAACCGGGACGACCAGGGCATGTTCATCTCCGGCGGCGTGCCCTCTCCCGTCCCCGCCCTCTCGGCATCCGACGCCCTTAAAATCTTCCGGGGAGAGGTCAGCACCTCCCTGAGCTGGGACTACGCGGATTACGAGAGCCACACCGCCCGCCTGAACTACACCTTCTCTCTGGATTCCTGGCGGCTGATGCTGGACGCCAACACCGGGGAGTTTGTTGACCGCTGGAGCGGCTACCGCACCGGCGGCGGCTACGAGAACTATGACATGGCGGAGGAAGCGGCTGCGGAGGCCCCGTCGCCAAAGGCGAGCCTCACCCCCGTGGAGATTGCCGGGGCGGAGATGTACGCCGGGGCGCTGGACGCCGAGGCCCTTCGGGCCGTCGTCAGGGCGGAGAAAGCCTTCGGCATCACCGAGGACTATGTCATCGGCCCCGTCAGCTACCATGCCGCCCCGGGGGTGGACCCCCTGACCCTCAAGGAGGGGGAGGAGCCCCCCGAGGGCGTCACCGCCGACTTCACCCTCACCTGGCAGCTCACCGGCCCCGCCCTGGGCCTCAGTCAGGAGGAGTATGACGAGCTCACGGAGATGGGCTATACCCCCGCAATCCATAAGAATTTCACCGCCGACGCCCTCACCGGGGAAATCCTGAGTCTCTACACCTATGCCTCCGGCTTCGGCTGGGAGGAGCGGGAGACGGAGGAAAACCCCGTCATCTCCGATTTGGCCCTGGATTTCATCCAGCGGCATTGGGGCGAGGAATTGAAGCTCTGTGAGCAGACGGAGGCTTTTCAGAGCGCCTGGGGCCTCCGGGAGAACAGCTTCCGCTATACCCGCATGGAGGCGGGCTATCCCGCGCCCATGAACTACGTCTATGTGACGGTCTGCGACGCCACGGGAACGGTGGATTCCTTCAACTGCGCCTGGGATGAGGCGCTGACCTTCGGCCCCGCCGGGCCGGTGGTGGGGGAGGAAGCGGCCCTGGATACCTATATGGCCTCCTGGGAGGCCGTCCTTCGCTACGTCACCCTTCCCGACGACCCGGAGGACTGGGAGAGCCCCTGGCACTGGCTCCTGGTCTACTTCCCGGAGCAGACCGGCTGGGTCTGGAGCGTGGACGCCATAACCGGGGAGCCGGAGACCTATGAGGAATACGAGGAGCCGGTCATCGCCTACTCCGACCTCGCCGGGAGCTATGCCAGGGAGGCCCTGGAGACCCTGGCGAAATACGGCGTGGGCTGGTACGGCCTCCCGGAGCTCAGCCCCACGGCCAAGGTCACGGAGCTGGATATGCTCCTGCTGATGCTCTCCGCAAACGGCTACCGCCTGGACTACGGGACTTACCGGGACGCCCCGGCGGAGGAGCTGCAGTGGCTCTGGAACGAGGGCTATTCTCAGGGCTTCGTCAGCTCCCGGGAGGTGAATCCGAATCGGCCGGTCACCCGGAGTGAGCTCTGCCGCTGCTTCGTGGGCCTCGCCGGGCTGGGGGAGACCGCCGAGCTGAAGGGTATCTATGCCACCGGCTTTGCCGATGAGTCCGACATCGCCGGGGCGGATTTGGGCTATGTGGCCCTGGCCAAGGGCCTCGGCGTGGTGGAGGGGGACGAGAACGGCGCCTTCCGCCCGGCGGACTCCGCCACCCGGCAGGAGCTGGCGGTCATGCTCTACCGCTACCTGGCAAGATAAGAATAAACTTTTCGCACGCTCCCCGGAGGCCGCCGCGGTCTCCGGGGAGCGGCTTTTTTCCAGTCGTCGCATCTGCGTTTTTCTTCGGAAAAGGCTATCCAAGCGGCACATTTTATGGTATAATGCTTTAATGAGAAGATGGGGTCATTGTAAGCGCCCCGGGATGGGAGAAAAGTCATGAAACGCCTCTTGTTCCTGCTGCTGCCCCTGCTGCTGGCCCTGCTCTGCGCCTGCAGTCTGCAGGGGAGCATCGAGGAGCTTTACAGTCTGCCCCAGCCGGCGGAGGAATATCTGGAGCTCCAGCGTGCCATTGACGGGGTGCTGGCCACGGGCGCGGTGTATTCCGCCCCGGTGGACGGGACCCACCGGCAGAGCGTGCAGCTCTGCGACCTGAGCGGAGACGGGCAGGAGGAGGCGGTGGCTTTTTTCAGCGCCACCGGGGAAAAGCCGCTGAAAATCTATATCTTCCGGCAGACGGAGAACGGATATGAGCGCTCCGCCGTCCTGGAGGGCGACGGCAGCAGCATCGAGAGCATCGAATACCTGGATTTGGACGGCGACGGCTGGAAGGAGGCTGTCGTGGGCTGGGGCATCGGCGGCGAGCTGAAAATGCTGGAGGTCTTTTCTCTCAAGGGCTTCCAGGCCGCCTCCCTCGCCGCGACGGACTATAACCGCTATCTCGCCGCCGACCTGAACGGGGACGGGAGCTGGGAGCTGGCCGCGGTCCGCCGGGGCAGCGCCGAGACCGCCGGCACCGTCACCGTCTTCGACCTCACCGCCGACGGGGAGCTCACCACGGCTCTCGGGCGCGTCTCCCTGGGGATGGACAGCATCTCCCGGGTGCTCTCCGGCAATCTGAGGGATGCCCGCAGCGCCCTTTTCGTGGAGGGGACCTGCCCCGGCGGGCTGGTGACGGATATCTTCACCTACGACGGGGAGGAGCTTACAAACATCACCCTGGAGGAATCCGGCCTCAGCGAGACGACAATCCGCAGCTCCACCGCAGCCTGCCAGGATTTAAGCGGCGACGGGGTGGTGCTCATCCCCATTCCCCGGTCCCTTCCCGCCCAGGGGGAGACGATCTACCGGGTGCTGGACTGGTACGGCTACAACAGCCGGGGCAGGCGCACCATCGTCTGCACCACCTACCATAACTATTCCGACAGCTGGTATCTCACCCTCCCGGACAGCTGGAAGGGGGACCTCACCCTTCGCCGGGAGGACGGCGACTCCGGGGAGCGGGCAGTGATTTTCTCCCTCTGGAACGGGGACGGGGAGGCGGTGACGGATTTCCTCGTCATCTATGCCCTCTCCGGGGAGAACCGCCGGGAGCTCGCCGCCCGGGAGGGGCGGGTCATCCTGCGCTCCGGCGGCGAGACGATCTATGCCGCCGAGCTGCGCCTGGACAAGTCCAACTGGGACGAGGCGCCGGACATCGCCTGGCTCCGGCAGAATTTCCACCTGATATATTCATAGGGACGGAGGACAGCCATGAAAAAAGTCCTTGTACTGGAAGACGAGGCCGCCATCCGCAGCTTTCTCGTCATCAACCTCAAGCGCTCCGGCTATGAGCCCCTGGAGGCGGGCACCGGGGAGGAGGCCTTCGAGCAGCTCCGGCAGAACCCGGATATCCGGCTGGCCCTGCTGGACATCATGCTGCCGGATACCGACGGCTTCGAGGTCTGCCGGAAGATCCGGGCCACTGGGAGCAAGATGGGCATCATCATGCTCACCGCCCGCACCCAGGAGATGGACAAGGTCACCGGCCTCATGACCGGGGCGGACGACTATGTGACGAAGCCCCTGGCCTCCATCGCGGAGCTCATCGCCCGGGTGGATGCCCTCTACCGCCGGGTGGGAGGCGACGAGGAGGCCGATACCGGGGAGGTCGTCCGGGGCCCCTTCCGGCTCAACACCCGCAACCGCACCCTGGAGAAGAACGGGGAGCGCATCCGCCTCACCCAGGTGGAGTTTTCCATCGTAAAGCTCTTCATGGACAACCCCGGCAAGGCCCTCAGCCGGGAGGAGATTCTCGCCTCCGTCTGGGGGGCGGACTATGTGGGGGACCTGAAGATCGTGGATGTGAACATCCGCCGCCTCCGCCTCAAGGTGGAGGACGACCCCCAGGAGCCCACCTGCATCACCACCGTCTGGGGCCACGGATATAAGTGGGGCTTCTGAGGGTGAAGAAGCGGCGGCTCCGTCTATTCCGGGTCCACGGACTGCGGAAACGCTGGATGATCAGCAGCATGACTTTCATTCTGCTGCTGCTCCTGGTCGCCCTCACGGCCTACGGCGTGGCCATCAGCGCCTACTATTACTCCGGCGTGCTCACCGCCCTGGAGTCCAAGGCGTCCTCCTCCTCTGCGTTTTTCTCCAACTATGTCACCCGCACCTATGCGGAGTATTATGACAGCGCCTACCGCTACACCGACCTCTTTGACGAGCGGGACAAGCTGGACCTCCAGTTCATCAGCGCCGCCGGGCGCATCGAGGTCTCCACCTACGGCCTCACCGCCGGCTCCAAGCCCGGCACGGCGGACATCGCCGCCGCCCTGGAGACGGGGGAGGCGCAGCCCTTCCTGGGCCGGGACCCCGCCACCGGGGAGCGCATCGTGGCGGTCTCCAGCCCCCTCATCTACGGGGACGGGCAGATCATGGGCCTCATCCGCTATGTCTCCAGTCTCCGGCTGGTGGACCGGCAGGTGACCTACAACATCCTCATCGCCCTGGGCATCGGCCTCGGGCTGTTCCTCATCGTTTTTCTCACGAACATGGTGTTCATCCGCAGCATCGTCACCCCCATCGGGGAGGTGACGGCCATGACCCGGCGCATCGCCGACGGGGGCTACGGCAGCCAGATTGAGAACAAGTATGAGGATGAGATGGGGGAGATGGTCTCCGCCATCAACGACCTCTCCATCCAGATCAGCCACTCCGAGAAGGTGAAGACCGAGTTCATCTCCTCCGTCTCCCATGAGCTGCGCACCCCCCTCACCGCCATCACCGGCTGGGCCGAGACCCTGAGCTACGATGAGTCCCTGGACGGCGAGACCCGGAAAAAGGGCATGGAGATCATTCTGGAGGAGGCCCGGCGGCTCATCAACATGGTGGAGGAGCTGCTGGTCTTTACCCGCATCGAGGACGGGCGCTTCACCGTCAGCATCGAAAAGCTGGACATCGAAGCGGAGCTGGAGGAGGCGGTGTTCACCTGCCGGGAGCTCTTCAAGCAGGAGGGCATCTCCCTGGAATACGACCCGCCGGAGGAGCCCATGCCCATCATCCCCGGCGACCCGGAGCGCCTCAAGCAGGTGTTCCTCAACATCCTGGACAACGCCGCCAAGCACGGGGGCAGCGGCAAGCGCATCGTGGTGACCCTCTCCCTGCAAAAGAATTATCAGGATTCCGGCAAGGATTTCGTCACCGTCCGGGTGCGGGACTTCGGCCCCGGTATCCCGCCGGATGAGCTGGGCAGCGTGAAGCTGAAATTCTACCGGGGCAGCAGCAAGGCCCGGGGCAGCGGCATCGGCCTTGCCGTATGCGATGAGATTGTTCGCCTCCACAACGGCATTCTGGATATCGACAACGCCGCCGATGCGGGCTGCGTGGTCAGCGTCCGCCTCCCTGTGGGGCAATAGCGAAAGGAACCTTATCCCATGAAAAAAGAAACAGAAAAAAACGCCGCCTGCTTCCGCACCACCATCGGCGGTCAGGCCCTCATCGAGGGCATCCTCATGCGCGGGCCGGAGAAGCAGGCCATCGTGGTCCGCCTCTCCGACGGCACGCTGCAGGAGAAGGTGGAGGACTTAAAGCTCATCAAGGACCGCTATCCCATCCTGGGCTGGCCCTTCCTCCGGGGGATTGTCACCTTCTTCTCCTCCCTCATAAACGGCGTCAAGGCCCTCATGTACTCCGCCGACTGCCTCCCCGAGGAGGAGCAGGAGGCCCAGGAGGACTGGCTGGACAAGTGGATAAACGCCCACTTTGAGGGGGAGAAGGCCAAGAAGATGATCATCACTTTCAGCGTGGCCCTGGGGGTGCTCCTGGCCATCGCCATCTTCATGGTGCTGCCCTATGTCATCACGAACATCTTTGCCGGGGCCATCGGCTCCTCCTTTGTGAAGAACGTCATCGACGGCGTCCTGCGCATCATCATCTTCCTCGGCTACATCCGCCTGGTGACCGTCTCCAAGGATATCCACCGGGTCTTTGAGTACCACGGGGCCGAGCACAAATCCATCCACTGCTACGAAAAGGGTCTGCCCCTCACGGTGGAGAACATCTCCCCCCAGCCCCGGGAGCATCCCCGCTGCGGCACCAGCTTCCTTTTCGTGGTGATGATCGTCAGCTTCCTGGTGTTCAGCGTGGTGAGTTGGAAAAACCGCATTCTCGCTTTCTTCCTCCGGCTCCTGCTGCTGCCGGTGGTGGTGGCCATCAGCTACGAAATCAACCGCTGGGCCGGGCGGCACGACAACTGGCTCAGCACCGTCCTCTCCGCCCCCGGCCGGGCCCTGCAGAAGCTCACGGTCTTTGAGCCGGACGAGAGCATGATGGAGTGCGCCGCCCGGGCCCTCACCCTGGTCATCCCCAGCGAGAAGGGGTCGGACCTCTGGTGAGGACCTATAACGACGTCTACCAGGCCGCCCGCAAGGCCCTGCTGGCCGCGGGCATCGAGGCTGCGGCCACGGAGGCCCGGGCCATCCTCGCCGCTGCGGCGGACAAGAGCCCGGCGGATTTTCTCCGGGACCTGCGCCTCTACCCCGGCGGGGATTTTGAGGCCAGGGCGGAGACCCTCATCCGGCGCCGTCTCGCCGGGGAGCCGGCGGCCTACCTCGCCGGGAGCTGGGAGTTTTACGGGCTGGAGCTGGAAGTGAACCCCAATGTCCTCATCCCCCGCAGCGACACCGAGGCGGTGACGGGGGCGGCCATCGCCTTTCTGGAAAACCGCCGGGAGGCCCGGGTGCTGGACCTCTGCACCGGCAGCGGCTGCATCGGCCTGGCCATCGCCCACGAGGTGCCGGACGCACGGGTGGTGCTGGCGGACATCGACCGGCGGGCCCTGATGCTGGCAAAGCGCAACGCCCAAAGGCTGCACCTGGGCGCCCGCGTCGCGGTGCTGGAGACGGACGTGATGCTTCCCCCCGCCCGGCAGCTGGGCTCCTTCGACCTCATCGTCGCCAATCCCCCCTATGTTCCCAGCGGGGAGATGGAGGGGCTGGATTCCTCCGTGCGGGATTGGGAGCCCTGGACCGCCCTGGACGGCGGGGAGGACGGGCTGGACTTTTTCCGGGCCATCCTCGGGCGCTGGGTCAGCATCCTGCTCCCCGGCGGCTGCCTCGCCCTGGAGTGCGGGGAGGAGCAGGCACAGCCCCTTCGGGACCTCGCCGGAAAGGTGGGACTCGTCCCGGGCGGGACCTTCCGGGATACCGGGGGCACCGAGCGAGCCCTGACATTCATCAAAGAAACTATTTAGAGAAATACAGGAGGGTGAACCCCATGGCGAAGAAACACAGCGTGGAGAGCGCCGCCCCCGCGGCGGACAGGAAAAAAGCACTGGAGACCACCATGGCCCAAATCGAGCGCAGCTTCGGCGCGGGCAGCATCATGCGCCTGGGGGACGCGGCCAGCGCCTCCATCGAGGCCATCAGCACGGGTTCCCTTTCCCTGGATTTGGCCCTGGGCATCGGGGGCGTCCCCAAGGGGCGCATCATCGAGATTTACGGCCCCGAGTCCTCCGGCAAGACCACCCTGGCGCTGCACATTCTGGCCTCCGCCCAAAAGGATGGGGGCACCGCCGCCTTCATCGATGCCGAGCATGCCCTGGACCCGGTCTATGCCCGCAACCTGGGGGTGAACATCGACGAGCTGCTCATCTCCCAGCCGGACACCGGCGAGCAGGCCCTGGAGATCACCGACGCCCTGGTGCGCTCCGGCGCGGTGGATGCCATCGTCATCGACTCCGTGGCGGCCCTGGTGCCCCGCAGCGAGATCGAGGCGGAGATGGGGGACAGCGTGGTGGGCCTCCAGGCCCGGCTCATGTCCCAGGCCCTGCGGAAGCTCACCGGCTCCATTTCCAAAACCAACTGCGTCGTCATCTTCATCAACCAGCTCCGGGAGAAGATCGGCGTCATGTACGGCAACCCGGAGACCACCACCGGCGGCCGGGCCCTGAAATTCTATTCCAGCGTGCGCCTGGACGTGCGCCGGGTGGAGACCATCAGCGCCGGGGGCCAGAAGGTGGGCAACCGCACCCGGGTCCGGGTCACGAAGAACAAGGTGGCGCCCCCCTTCCGGGAGGCGGAGTTCGACATCCTGTACGGCGAGGGCATCTCCCGCCTGAGCGAACTGGTGGATGCCGCGGTGAAGCTGGGGCTCATCGACAAGGGCGGCAGCTGGTTCACCTTCCGGGACCAGCGGCTCCAGGGCAAGGACAGCGTGAAGGACTACCTCAGGCAGAACCCGGAGGTGGCCGACGAGCTGGAGGCCGAAATCAAGGAGAAGATGCTGGCCAATCTCCGGCCCGCCGCCCCGGAGGAGGAACCCGTGCCCGCCAGCCGGGCCGTGCGCATCGACGCGGACGACTTCGAGGACTAAATGCGCCTCCGGAAGATCGAAGCCCGGACGGAGGAGAGCTATGCCCTCCTCTTTGAGGACGGGACGACCCTCCGCTGCGGCCCCGGTGAGCTGCTGGACCATCACCTCGCCCCCGGCATGGAGCTGGAGGGGGAGGCCTGGGAGGCCCTGCGGGAGGCCTGCGACTACTACCTGGTGCGCCGAAGGGCCGCCGCCCTCATCGCCCAGCGGGCCATGTCCGCCGGGGAGCTGAGGCAGAAGCTCCGGGAGAAGGGGGCGGACCCCCTCCACGCGGAGCGGGCGGCGGACTGGCTCCTTCAGCTGGGGGCCATCGACGAGGAGAGCTATGCCGCCATGGTGGTGCGGCACTACGCCGCCAAGGGCTACGGCTCCCGGCGTATCCGCCAGGAGCTGGACCGCCACCGCGTCCCCAGAGAATACTGGGAGGCTGCCCTGGAGCAGCTCCCGGACAGCGGGGAGACCCTGGACGACCTTATCAGGAAAAAGCTCCGCACCGGTCCCCTGGAGGGGAAGGAGCGGAAAAAACTGGCCGATGCCCTCCTGCGCCGGGGCTACGGCTGGGAGGAAGTGCGCGCCGCCCTCGCCCGAAACGCGGGGGAGAGGGCGGATGATTCTGGCGAATAATCCCTTTGGAGGTATCCGCATATGGCCGCAAAGGTGGGGATGGTATCCCTGGGCTGTGCCAAAAACCTGGTGAACGGGGAACAGATGCTGTCCCTTCTGAATAAGGCGGGTTATGAGATCACCGCCGACCTCGCGGAGACGGAGGTGCTCATCGTCAACACCTGCGCCTTCATCGACAGCGCCAAGCAGGAGGCCATTGACTCCATCCTGGAGTTTTCCGCCCTCAAGCAGGAGGGCAGGCTGAAAAAGCTGCTGGTGGCAGGCTGCCTCAGCCAGCGGTACAAAGAGGAGATCCTCACGGAGCTCCCGGAGGTGGATGGCATTCTGGGCACCGGCAGCTATGACGAGGTCGTGCCTGCCGTGGAGGCCGCCCTGCGGGGAGAGACGCCCCGGCTCTTCGGGGATATTTCCGCCCCTGTGAGCGAGGAGGAGCGGGTGGTCACCTCCGGCCCGGGCTGGGCTTACTTAAAGATCGCCGAGGGCTGCGACAACCGCTGCGCCTACTGCGTCATCCCCTCGATTCGGGGGCGCTACCGCTCCCGGCCTATGGAGAATGTGCTGCGGGAGGCGGAGGCCCTTGCAAAGCTGGGTATCAAGGAGCTCATCGTGGTGGCCCAGGACATCACCCGCTACGGGCTGGACATCGCCGGAAGGCCCCTCCTCAGCGAGCTTGTCCGGGGCCTTGCAAAGATTGAGGGCATCCGCTGGATCCGCCTCCACTACCTCTACCCGGACATGGTGGACGATGAGCTCATCGACACCGTGGCCTCCGAGCCCAAGGTGGTGAAATATCTGGACATCCCCATCCAGCACATCGACGACGGCATCCTCCGGCGCATGAACCGCCGGGGCACCGGCTCCGAGGTGGAGGCCCTGCTCACAAAGCTGCGGCAGCGCATCCCCGGGCTCGTGCTGCGCACCAGCCTCATCACCGGCCTCCCCGGGGAGGGGGAGGAGGAGTTCGAGGCCCTGTGTACCTTCCTCCGGCGCATGAAGCTGGAGCGGGCGGGTGTCTTTGCCTACTCCCCGGAGGAGGGGACCCCCGCCGCGAAGATGGAGCGCCCCGACACGGAGACGGCGGAGCGCCGGGCAGAGGTCGCCGTGGATATTCAGTCCCGCATCATGGACGAATACAATCAGAGCCGGCTGGGCAGCGTTCTGGAGGTGCTCACCGAGGGCTACGACCGCTTTGCCGAGTGCTGGTACGGGCGCAGCTATGCCGACAGCCCGGATGTGGACGGCAAGGTGTTCTTCACCGGCGGGGACCCGGTCCCCGGAGAGTTCATTTCCGTGCGCATTACCGACACCCTGGAGGGTGATCTCATCGGGGAGGCGGAAGCATGACGACAGCGAACAAGGTCACCGTTCTCCGGGTCATTCTCATCCCGGTATTCCTCGTTCTGATGCTGGTTTCCTTCCCGGGCCACAAGTGGTGGGCCCTGGGGGTCTTCATCATCGCCAGCATCACGGACTCCGTGGATGGGTACATCGCCCGGAATTACAACCAGGTCAGCACCTTCGGCAAGTTCATGGACCCCCTGGCGGACAAGCTGCTGGTCACGGCGGCGATGCTGATCTTCGTGCAGTGGGGCCAGATCCCCGGCTGGGCGGCCTTCGTCATTCTGGCCCGGGAGCTCGCGGTCTCCGGCCTCCGGATGCTGGCGGCCTCGGAGGGGGCGGTCATCGCCGCGGGGATGTCCGGCAAGGTGAAAACCTTCGTTACCCTGGTGGTGTTCTGCTTCATGATGAGCCCCTGGCATGACCTTCCCCTCCTGGGGCCCATCACCATCGACAACGCGGGCACCGTTATCGTGCTCATCGTCACCGTCTGGTCCGGCGTGGACTATTTCATCCGCCACGGAAAGCTGCTGAAGCTGAAATAACTGCACAACATAACACCGGGTCGGGGGGACCGACCCGGTGCTTTCATGGAGAAAACGCTATGGAAAACAGAGGGACAATTACGACTTTTCTCACCGGGGACGGCTTTGCCCGCCTCATCTATGGGGAGATGACCGGCGTTGCGGGCTATGCCATGGAGCGGCATCACCCCTCCAAGACCGTCACCGCCGCCCTGGGCCGGGGCCTCACCGCCGCCGCCCTCATGGCCTCTACCCTGAAGGACCCCTCCGGCAGTATAACCCTCCGCTTCCGGGGCGGCGGCCCCGCCGGGGGCATGACCTGCGTGGGGGATGCCTCGGGGAATGTCCGGGGCTGCGTGGACGAGCCGAAGGTTGAGCTGCCTCCCAATCCCCAGGGCAAGCTGGATGTGGGGGGCATCATCGGCCGGGACGGGGAGCTGACCGTGGTCCGGGACGACGGCTACCATGAGCCCTATGTGGGCAACGTGGCCCTGATCTCCGGGGAGATCGCCGAGGACATCACGAATTACTACGCCGTCAGTGAGCAGACCCCCACGGTCTGCGCCCTGGGGGTGCGGGTGAATCAGGACCGCAGCGTGAAAAGCGCCGGGGGCTTCCTTCTCCAGCTCCTGCCCGGCGCGCCGGACAGCCTCGCAGAAGCGCTGGAGGAGCGGGTCCGGGCCCTTCCGTCCCTCTCCGCCCTCATCGCGGAGGGAAAAACCGCCGATGAGATTGCGGATTTGGTCTTCGGGGATATCCCCAGGGACAGAATGGGCGCATCGGAAGTCCGCTATGCCTGCCCCTGTGCGAGGGACCGCTACCGCCGGGCCATCAAGAGCATCGGCATCCAGGAGCTCCGGGAGATGGCGGACAGCCGGGAGGGGGCGGAGGTCATCTGCCGCTTCTGCGCTGAGCGGTATTTCTTCCCCCCGGAGGAGCTGGACGACATGCTCGCCGAGCGCGTCGCCGAGCTCAGAGCGCGTCAGCGCCGGCGGAGGGAAGGGGAAGAAACGCCGTGACGGAGACCTCGTAGGCGGTGCGCTGCATGCTCCCCGTCTCGGTCACCTTTATGTAGCTTCGGCTCTGGAAGCGCCCCGTCAGCCGGACGGGGCGTCCCTGTTCCCAGAAGGCGGCCTCCTGGGCGCTGCGGCCCCAGGCGATGCAGGGCAGATAGTCCGCGCGCCCGTAGCGCCGGGACACTGCCAGCATCAGGTCGCAGATCTCCCGGCCCATGGGGGTGCGCCGCCAGGTGGGGGCCCGGCAGAGGGCCCCGCAGAGCTCCACTTCGTTCCGGTCCTCTTCCTCCGGGGGCAGCAGCTCCTGGGCATAGACCGCCAGGAGCAGGCGGCTGCCCTCGCCGCTGCGGTTGTTGAAGGAGCGCAGCTCCCCCTGAACGGTGAGCCGCTCTCCCGGCCCCGGCAGGGCGGGGAGCAGCGGGGCCGGCACCGTGATGTTCAGGGTGTCCTCCGCCCCGGAAAGGCGGCGGGTCAGCAGGGGAAAGCGGTAGTAGGCGACGCCCCGGCTGATGTGGCTCAGCTCCGGGCCGGAGACCATCTCTCCGCAGAGCAGCGCCGTGTTGTTCTCCCAGGCCACAAGCATACCTCCTTCCCGCAGGGTTTTTCCCCGCGGGCTTTTTTCTATTGGAGGGTATGCGTCCGGGACATGAATTATAACCGCAGGCCCTGGGATGGGTCGGCCCCCAAAAGGAGCATGGCCCCGGCCGCCGCCAAAACCGCCTCCGGCTCCGGGGCGGTGCGCCCTTCCAGTGTCACGGGGATCTCCTGGGGCTCCAGCACCGTTCCGGGGAGGGTGCGCAGCTCCCGCTGGAGGGAGAGCATGGCCCCGTCCTCCCGGATGCTGGAGAGGGTGAGGGCGTCCCCCGGCCCCAGGCCGCAGGAGACGTCCCCCGCCTCCATGACGGCGCCCACGGTGAGGCGGCAGGGGGCCGGGCCGGGGTCGGCCGCGCCCCGGGGCACGATGAGCAGGTCCGGGCTGTCCAGGCAGAGGGCGGCGTCCACCCGCCCCTCCCGGCTGGCCTTTTTCAGGGTGTTCACCAGATAGGGCAGGGTCTTTCGGCTGCCCCCCGGCGCGACGGAAACACTGTACATGCGCAATCACCTGAAAAAAGTATTGCCCCCCGCCCGGGGGAATATGTATTTTCCCGTTGACAATCCCCGGCGGGGTGTTATAATGGCTTTGTCTTCAGGGCGGGGTGTGATTCCCCACCGGCAGTAAAGTCTGCGAACCCCTTTTTGGGGCCGATTCGGTGCAATTCCGAAACCGACGGTATAGTCCGGATGAGAGAAGACGGTTTCTGCCGCTTTTGTCGGCAGCCGTGCGCCTGTGAAGTGATTTCACCGGCGCTTTTTTGCTGCCGGGACAAAGGAGAAAGGAAATCATGGAAAAAGGAAAAAGATTCAGCGCAAAGAACCTGACGATCATGGCCCTGCTGGCCGCCATCGCCTATGTGGTGATGTATCTGGCCCATCTGGTGCCCTTCTTCGCCTTCGTTCCCTCCCTCCCGTTTTTGAAGTATGACCCCAAGGACGTCATCATCGCCATCGCCGGCTTCATGATGGGCCCGCTGGAGGCCCTGGCCATCACGGCGGTGGTCTCCCTGCTGGAGATGATTACCGTCAGCACCACCGGCCTCATCGGCTTTGTCATGAACGTGCTCAGCACCGCCGCCTTCGTCATCCCCGCCTCCGTCATCTATATGCACAAACGCAGGATGTCCGGGGCCATCCTGGGCCTTGCCGTGGGCGTCATCTGCATGACCGCCGTCATGCTCCTGTGGAACTACCTCATCACCCCCCTCTATATGAACATCAGCCGGGAGATGCTGGTGGGCTACCTGCTGCCCGGCTTCCTGCCCTTCAACCTGCTGAAGGCCGCCATCAACATGGCCCTTACCCTGCTCCTGTATAAGCCCGTCATGCAGGGCCTCCGGAGGGCGAAGCTCCTGCCGAAGCGGGAGAACGCGGAGAAGAAAAAGGGCGACCAGGCCGGGGTTATCATCCTCGCCGCGGTGCTCCTCATCACCAGCGTCCTGGTGGTCCTCGTCCTCCGTGGAGTGCTGTAAAGAGTCAAATCGCAAACGCCGAAAACCCGCAGGGCAGCTGCTCTGCGGGTTTTCTTTGCTCTCAGTATTTGTCGGAGTTCGCGGCGGTGTCGGGGATGTCGCCGTTATCGGGCCCGTTGTTGATGCCGGTGCCGCTCGTAAGCCCGCCGGCTTCATCCGGGCGGCTCCCCGCGCCGGGGCTCCCGGAGGGGGTCACCCGCTCGTCGTCGGGGGCCTCCGTGGGTTTGACCGGCTCGGGGGAGGAGGTCACGTTGCTAGTGACCTTGGGGATATCCATGTCCCCGTCCACGCCCCCGGTCACCGTGCATCCGGCCAGGCTGAGCAGCAGGACGGCTGCGGCAGCGGCCGGCAGCAGTTTCCGTTTGATCACGTTTTTTCATCCTTTCATGAAGGTTTCAGAAATAGTATGCTGGCATTTTTCCCGTTCATGAAAGGAAAAACCTGCTGAAATCGCTTTCAGCAGGTTTTGGCAGAAATGGCAGTTTTGATTACTCGGTGTATTCACTGTGGATGAGGGCGGTGAGCTTCAGCTCCCCGCCTGAGTCCTCAAACACCATGCGCAGGATGCTCCAGTCGTTGACACCCGCGGCGGAGCTGGGGAAGTAGAGGTCCACGAACTGCCCATCGGGGAAGGCGGTGGTCACGTTCTCCAGGGCGTTGCCGCTGCGGAGCACGGTGTTGAAGCCCAGCACCGGCGCGTGGAGATAGTCCCGCCCGTAGATATACTCCGCGAAGAACTGCCGGGTGGTGAGCTGAATGGGCTCGTCGGTGCCGTATTTCACGCCCCAGACATAAACGGTCTTGTCCTCCCCGGCATAGGCCACCCGCTGGGGGGTGAAGCACTGGTTGGAGCCCAGGTTCACCGTGGGGGAGGGGGCAAAGAGCAGGCCGTAGACGGGGTGGATATACTCCGCGAGGGAGGCATAGTCCTCCGCTGCCAGGCAGGCGGCCACGGCAGAGCTCAGGTGCGTCAGCTGTTCCCGGTCCGCGGCGGCGGTCTCAACGGACACCGGCTCGGCGGCAGGACTGCGGCTCTGGGCATCGGAGAGGAGGAAGCGCACCAGCAGGCAGCCCCCCACCCCCAGCAGGATGCCCAGCAGAAGACAGCCCAGGTTGATGAGTTGCTTTTTCATAAAAACCTCGAATCAGATCGAATACAGGCAAAGGACATCATAACCTTTCCTGCATCGGATTGCAAGCGGTATTTTCCAAGGCCGGTCAGCCGAGGTAGATTCTGGGCACCCGGGGGCTCACGGCGCAGCACAGCTCATAGGAGATGGTGCCCGCCTTCTCCGCCTGCTCGGTGGCGGAGATGAGGCCGCCGAAGACGGTGGCGATGCTGCCGACCTCCGCTTCCGGGATGTCCGTCACGTCCACCATGCAGAGGTCCATGCAGATGCGCCCGATCTGCCTTGCCCGTTTTCCGCAGAGCTCCACCTCCATCCGCCCCGAGAGGGTGCGGTGCAGCCCGTCGGCATAGCCGATGGGGAGCACGGCGATGCGCATATCCCGGGGGCAGGTGAAGGTCCGCCCATAGCCGATGGTGTCCCCGGCCCGGTGCTCCGTGACGGCGGCCACCCGGCTTTTCAGCAGCATGACGGGCCGGAGGTCCAGCCCCTCCGTCTCGCTGTCCGGGAAGTGGCCGTAGAGGGCGATGCCGGGGCGGGCCATGTCGCAGGCGTGCTCCTCCGGCGTGTGGAGGGTGGCCCCGGAATTGGCGCAGTGGACGAGGCTGAATTTTTGCCCGGAACCCGCCTCGGCGGCCTCCACGGCGGCCCGGAAACGGGCGTACTGCTCGCCGGTGTAAGGGTCCCCGGGCACGTCCGCCATGGCAAAATGGGTAAAAACCCCTTCGAAGGTGAGGCCGGGCAGGGCCATGGCCTGCACCAGCGCCGCCGTCCCCTCCGGCGTGGCGGGGAAGCCGGTGCGCCCCATGCCCGTTTCCAGCTTGGCGTGGACCCACAGGCTCTGCTCCCCGGAAAGGGCTGCGCTGTATTCCTCCGCCTGCCGGAGGTCCCCCACGGCCTGGGTGACATCCAGCTTCACCAGGTCCGGGGCACAGACGGCGGGGGTGGGGCCGAGGATGAGGATGGGGGCGGTGATGCCCCCCAGCCGCAGGGCGGCGGCCTCGTCCAGACAGGCCACGGCGAGATAGCCGCAGTCCAGCGCCTCCAGACGCCGGGCGACAGGCAGCGCCCCGTGGCCGTAGGAATCCGCCTTCACCACCCCGAGGCAGATGGCATCTCCCGGGAGCCGGGATTTCAGGACCCGGTAATTGTGCTCGAGGTTATCCAGGCGGATTTCCGCCCAGGTGCGCTTTGTGGGGTCCGCCCCCGCCGTCAGGGGGGAGCCGGGCAGGGCCTCCCAGGGCACGGCGGCGGCGATGGCCCGGTTGGTGTATGCCGCCTCCTCTGTCACCTCCCGGATGAACGATACCCAGTCGGGGAGCTGAAACGCCTCCTCCTCGGACTGCAGCTCAACTTCCAGGAGCGCCCGGTCCCGCCAGAAGGGGAACACATCCACCTCCAGGGTGTGCCCCCCACAGGGGACGCGCCAGCGGGTCTTTTCAATGGGCCGCAGCGACCGGTCTGAGCGCGCCAGCAGCGCCCGGTATTCTTCTTCCCCGATCTCCTCCTCATATTCCTCCCGGGTGACCGCCGTGAGGCGGCGCTTGAGGGTGTGGGTGTACACGGGCACCCCGCCGGGCGCCCGGCGGGCGCGGACACGCTCCGTCGTGCCCTCCTCCGACTCAAGATAGGTCTGCACAATCCAGCTCCGGTCCGCGGCGGCCCGTTCCAGCAGGGCCTCCTCCGGCATCCGAATCAGATACTTCCGCTCAATCTCCAGGGGAACGGCTCTTTCCATCTTGCACCTCTCCCTATGAACTGATATAATTCTCTAAATTTGTTGTAAATATAAGAAAGGGACTTCCGTCCATGGCTCGTTCCGGCGAAATCATCAACGACCTCACCACCGGCAGCGTCCGAAAGAAGATGCTGGCCTTCGCCTTCCCCTTCATGCTCTCCACCCTGCTGCAGACGGCCTACGGCATGGTGGACATGATGGTGGTGGGGCAGGTGGTGGGTTCCTCCGGCCTCAGCGCCGTGAGCATTTCCACCAAGCTCATCTGGACCACCACGGCCCTGTGCATGGGCTTCACCAATGCCGGGCAGATCCTCATCGCCCAGCTCATCGGCGCGGGGAAGCGGGAGGCGCTGAACAAAACCATCGGCACCCTCATCCTCACCCTGCTCTGCGCTGCCGCCCTGGTGACCGTGGCGGGCCTCTGCCTCACCAATGCCGTCCTCCGGCTGCTGGAGACCCCTGCGGAATCCTTCCCCGGGGCCAGCAGCTATCTGCACATCACCTTTATCGGCACGGTGTTCACCTTCGGCTACAACCTGGTCTCGGCCATGTTCCGGGGCATGGGGGACAGCAAGCATCCCCTGATGTTCGTCGCAATCGCCGCCTCGGTGAACCTGGTGCTGGACCTGATCGCGGTGGCGGTGCTGCACATGGGCGTGGCCGGGGCCGCCATCGCCACCATCACGGGCCAGGGGGTGAGCCTCGTCATCTCGGTCATCTACCTCGTGCACCACAAGGAGCAGTTCGGCTTTGACTTCCGGCGGGAGAGCTTCCGCATCGACCCCGACTGCCTGAAAAAGCTCATCCGCCTGGGGGTCCCCTTTGCGCTGCAGAACGCCGCCATCACCATCTCCATGCTCTTTGTCAACCGCTTCATCAATTCCTACGGGCTGACGGCCTCCGCCACCTTCGGCACCGGCACCCGCATCGAGGAGATTCCCTGGATTTTCATCAACGGCATCCTGGTGGCCTGCTCCACCATGGTGGGGCAGAACATGGGGGCCGGAAAGCCGGAGCGGATGCGCCGCTGCGTCACCGTGGGGGCCGTCATCTGCGGCATCACGGCGGCGGTGTTTGTGGCCCTGTTCCTGCTGTTCCCCCGGCAGATTTATTCCATCTACACCTCCGACCCGGAGGTGCTGGATATGGCGCCAAAGTTCCTGCTGGCCCTGGCCTGCTCCGTTCCCGCCACCTCCATGATGGGGCCCTATCAGGCCTTCATCGAGGGAATCGGGAATGCCCGGCTGGTGCTCATCATCGCGCTGCTGGACGGCTTCGTCAGCCGCATCGCCATCAGCCTCATCCTGGCCTACGGCTTCCACATGGGGCTCATGGGCTGGTTCTTCGGCTACGGCATGGCCGCCTATGTGAACACCATCATCAGCATGGTCTACTACTACGGCGGCTTCTGGAAAAAGCGCACGGCGCTGGTCTGAGGCGGGTTCGTACCGGCACCTTAAGTATACCCCTATCCCGAAAATTGTCAACGCGGAGGAAACCATCGTGCACCCTACCCACGTTCTCTTTGACCTGGACGGGACCATCACCGACCCCGCCCTGGGCATCACCAATTCCGTCTTTTACGCCCTCCGGGAGATGGGCATCCCCTGCCCGGCGCGGGAGGAGCTCTTCAGCTTCATCGGCCCGCCCCTCAAGTGGAGCTTTGCCCACATGTTCGGCATGGACGAGGCGGCCACCGACGAGGCGGTGCGCCTTTACCGAATCTATTACGCCGACACCGGCATCTTTGAGGCGGAGGTCTATCCCGGCCTCCCCCAGGCGCTGGAAGAGCTGAAAACTGCCGGGCTGCGCCTGGCTGTCGCCACCGCCAAGCCTGAGCCCTTCGCCGTTCGGGTCATGGCGCACTACGGGGTGGCGGATTATTTCGACACCGTCTCCGGGGCCAGCATGGACGAGCGGAAGACGGAGAAGGCGGAGGTCATCCGGGAGGCCCTCCGGCGCATGGACCTCACCCCCGCCGGGGGCGTCATGGTGGGGGACCGGGAGTATGACGCCCTGGGGGCAAAGGCCGTGGGCCTCCCCTGTATCGGCGCCCTCTGGGGCTATGGCAGCCGGGAGGAGCTCACCGCCGCCGGGGTTTCGGCCTTTGCGGAAAAGCCGGGGGATATCCCCGCGGCGGTTTTCGGGATGAAATGAATCATATCGCCCCCTGCCTTTCGGCAGGGGGCGATACTCGCTAAAGGGGCTTTACCGCGCGTATTCCACGAACTCCAGCTTTTCCCCGTTGGGGCCGGTGAAGAAGACGTTCTTCATGCCGGTGGGGAAGAAGTCCGGGGCGCAGCCGGGGTCGTCGATCTGCACGCCCTTCCGGCGCATATCCGCCACGGCCTCCTCGATGTTCATCACCTCCAGGGCGATGTGGTCCACGGGGCCCATGCCCTCGAAGCGGCCGGCGGCGACGAACTCGATGACGAGGCCGTAGCCCTCCACGAAGGTGAGGGGCATGGGGCCCATCTTCCCGGCGTACCAGGGCCGGAAGCCCAGCTTCTCGCAGTACCACTGGACACTCGCCTCCGTGTTGTCGGTCATGATGCCGATGTGGCACAGACCCTTGAACAGGTAGTTGCTCATGTTTCCGTTCTCCTTTTATGTTATTTATTTCGCTTTTTCATGCTTCAGCTCCAGCTTCTCCACATGGCTGACCCGTTTAATCCACTTGCCGCTGCGGAGCCGGAAGATGCACCACACCGCCTTGATGACCTGGTCGATGCGGATGGCGCAGTAGGTAAGGAAGGGGGGCAGCCGCCACACGAGCCCCGCCAGAGCGCCCAGGGGGATGGAGGCCACCCAGAGGAAGAGAATGTCCGCCACCATGAGGAAGCGGGTGTCGCCTCCGCCCCGGAGGACGCCCTTGGTCATGACGTTGTTGGTGGCCTGGAAAAAGACGATGAAGGCCTGGGCCCCCATGAGGGCATAGGCGATGGCATTGGTCTCCGGCGTCATGTGGTAGAAATTCACCACCGGGTGCCCGATGGCGAGGATGATGCCCCCCGCCACGAGGCCCAGGGCCATGCCCAGGCTGACGAAGGCCTCCCCCTGGGCCTGGGATTTTTCCACGTTCCCCTCTCCCAGGGTGTTCCCGGTGACGATGGTGGCCGCCTGGGCCACCCCCTGGATGACCACCGTGGAGCAGGACTGCACCACCGCCGTGATGGCCTGGGCGGAGACGAAATTCTCCCCCAGACGCCCGAAGACCATGCCCACGGCGTTGTTCCCCAGGGCCAGCAGCCCATCGGAAACCAGCACGGGGATGCTGATTTTGATATAATCCCCCACCAGGTCGCCGCATTTCATGAGGATATGCTTCACCCGGTAGCCGATGCTCTCATCCTTAAAGAAGAAGTAGCCGCCGATGACGGCAAATTCGAAGGCCCGGGAGATGAGGGTCCCCAGGGCCGCGCCCTCGATCTCCATGCGGGGCATGCCCAGCTTGCCGAAGATGAAGACCCAGTTGAAGAAGATGTTGACGAAGAAGGCGGCGATGGAGGTGTAGAGGGGAATCCGCATGAGCCCCACGTTCCGCAGCACCAGCGTCAGCGTGAGGGCCAGGCCCTGGAAATAATAGCAGGCGACGATCCAGCGCATGTAGCGCCGCCCGGCGTCGATGATGCCGGCGTCGGGGGTGTAGAGGCGCATGATGCCGCGGGGGATGAAGATGGTGGCGAGGGTGAAGAGGGTGGAGAGCAGCAGCGTCAGCCGCAGCATGATGGTGATGCTTTTCCGCAGGTTCTCCCGGTCCCCCATGCCCCAAAAGCGGGCGATGAGCACACTGGCCCCCATCCCCAGGCCCATGCAGAAGATCTGAAAGACGTTGACGAACTGATTGGCCAGGGAGGAGGCGGAGAGCTGGGTTTCCCCCATGCTGCCCAGCATGACGGTGTCCATCATGTTCACGCCGATGGTGATGAGGCTTTGCAGGGCGATGGGGATGGCGATGCGGAGCACCCTCTGATAGAATGCCCGGTCACGAACGATAAAATGGAACTTCATGGGGCCGGTGAGCCTTCTTTTCCCGAATCGAAATCTGTCCCTATACTATAGCAGAAAAACAGGTCCCATGCAAACTGTATTTCCGCTTTGCATTTGTTCGGAACTATGATATACTGCACAGGTACAAAGGAAAGGGGTGCCGCATATGGACCGCAGTGAGATTATCCGCACCGTCCGGGAGAAGGACGTGAAGTTCATCCGCCTGCAGGTGACGGACATCTTCGGGCAGCTGAAAAACGTCGCCATCACCGCCTCCCAGCTGGAGAAGGCCCTGGACAACCAGATCATGATTGACGGCAGCTCCATCGAGGGCTTCGTCCGCATCCACGAGAGCGACCAGTATCTCTGGCCCGACCCGGATACCTTCACCCTCCTGCCCTGGGACCGGGGGCTGGGGAACGTGGCCCGGCTCATCTGCGACGTGCACAACCCCGACGGCTCTCCCTTTGTGGGGGACCCGCGCTATGTCCTCAAGCGGCAGCTCAAGCGGGCGGCGGACTTGGGCTATACCTTCAATGTGGGGCCGGAGTGCGAGTTTTACCTCTTCAAGACCGACAGGGAGGGGCAGCCCACCCTCATCCCCAATGACGAGGGCGCCTATTTCGATATGGGGCCCCTGGACAACGGGGAGAAGACCCGCAGCGAAATCTGCCTCACCCTGGAGGAGATGGGCTTCGAGATTGAGGCCAGCCACCACGAGTGCGGCCACGGGCAGCACGAGATTGACTTCAAGTATGCCGAGGCCCTCGCCGCGGCGGACGATATCCTCACCTTCAAGCTGGCGGTAAAGACCGTCGCCCTCATGAACGGCTTCCACGCCACCTTTATGCCCAAGCCCATCTTCGGGGCGGCGGGCAGCGGCATGCACACGAACATGTCCCTCTTCAAGGACGGGAAAAACGTTTTTTATGACCCGGAGGCGCCCCAGCAGCTCTCCCGCACGGCGCGGCACTTCATCGCCGGGCTTCTGGAGCATGTCACCAGCATGTGCGCCGTCACCAATCCCCTGGTGAACTCCTACAAGCGCCTGGTGCCCGGCTTTGAGGCCCCCTGTTACCTCGCCTGGAGCACCCAGAACCGCAGTGCCCTCATCCGCGTCCCCTCCGCCCGAAAGCAGAGCACCCGGGTGGAGCTCCGCAGCCCCGACCCCGCCTGCAACCCCTATCTGAGCCTGGCCCTCTGTCTCGCCGCAGGGCTGGACGGCGTGGAGCGGGAGCTGGAAGCGCCCCCCGAGGTGGCGGAGAACATCTACGGCATGAGCAAGGCCGACCGGGCGGAGCGGGGCATCCTCAACCTCCCCGGCAGCCTGGAGGAGGCCATTGTTTCCTATAAGGCCGACCCCATGATTCGGGAGGTGCTGGGGGAGCACGTCTACCGCCAGTATCTCAGCGGCAAGGAGACCGAGTGGGAGGAGTTCCGCACCCGGGTCAGCTCCTGGGAAGTGGCAAAGTATATCCGGGCCTATTGAGCCCGGTCAGAAACGAGACCCCGGAGTCCCTGAGGATGAAACAGGGCTCCGGGGCTTTTTGCCGGCTGTGAATGTGAATTGAATTATGAAAAGCTGCAGGAGCGGGCATTTCGCCCGCCCCTGCGCTGTTCCGCCGCTTACGCTTTGTTGAAGTTTTCCTTTCCCTGGCGGCAGCGGGGACAGTGCCAGTCCTCCGGCAGGTCCTCAAAGGCGGTCCCGGCGGGGATGCCGTGCTCCGGGTCCCCCGCGGCGGGGTCGTAAACATAGCCGCAGATGCCGCAGATATACTTGCCCGTGGCGGTCTTGTAGACAATCTCCCCCACGGGGATGCTCTCCGGCGGGGCGGAGAGGTCCACCACCTTCCGCCCCTCCAGGTTCTCATAGCCCAGGGGAGTGTGGGTGGAGAGGTAGACGGTGGGGTGGTTTTGGATGAATTCCCGCACCCGGTCCAGGGTCTCCCGGGCGGCGGCGGGGTCCTCGAACACGACGGAGAGCTTGTCGGCATACAGGGCCTCGTCGGTGTAGGTGACGTCGCCGTGAATCAGATAAAACAGCCCGTCAGACTCCGCGATGACAATGCTGTTGCCCTTGGTGTGGCCCTTGGCCTCGATGTAGGTGACCCCCTCCGCAATCTTTTGACTGGCGGGGAAATTGTAGTAGGGCCCGTCGGCATAGGTCGCCCGGAGGATGTTTTCACCGCTGAGGCCCAGGGCCTCCGCATCCTCGGGGGAAATAATGATTTTCGCGTTGGGGAAGGAGCGCAGCTCACCGGTGTGGTCGTCGTGCTTGTGGGTGACGAGAATCTTCGTCACCTGCTCCGGGCGATAGCCCGCCTCCCTGAGGGCGGAGACATAGTCCAGAATCCGGGTGCCCATGTAGATGGGGGCGCTGTCATCCGCCACGGCGTCCGGCGCCTCCTTCGGCATGCCGGTGTCCACCAGGATGACCTCGTCCCCGGTGTCGATGACATAGTTCTGCAGGCTGGAGCGATACCGCACCGCCGGGTCGAAGGCCGCCATACCCTCCTCGCCGCCGAAGGCGAAGGGCTGGCTCATAAACCCGTTTTCATAGAGCTTGACCGCCTTGATAATCATGCTGTGTTCTCCTTTCCGTACTGTATTGATTGCGTCTCATTCGATTTTACAACATAGAAAGCAGAGAATCAAGTCCCGGGGGAAGGGCCCCCGAAAATTTCATCCCCCTGGGGGGCTTTCGCGGGGGAGAGCGGGTGTGCTATCCTTTTTTCAGATTCGATCAGTCGGGCATCGGCGGGGTCCCCTTCCTTCGCCGGAGCCCAGCCAAGGCCCTCCGGCTGCCCACCGGGGGGCCGAAGCATCGGATAAGCGCAGCCGCCGGAACGCACTCGCGTTCCGGCGGCTGATTTTTTGTGCCGTTTGTGCCGGTCAGCTTACCGGAATACTCATCGGAGAGCCGGTCGGGGCATAGCTGCCATTCACCAGGAAAACCTTGATGACGGAGCCGTCTCCGATGGGGATGACCAGCTCGTTTTCCTGCCCCGGCGTCAGGGCGATGCTGGTTAGGCCCAAGAATTTCCCATCGCTGCCGTATCTGGCCCCATAGGCGGTCAGGCTGTCCCCCAGGGCACAGGAGATGCTCACGCGGAAGGCATCTCCGGCGTCGGATGTGACCCGCTCCGAGCCGGTGAACCCCGTCTCGCGGACCTTCCACAGGGCGTAAAGGGTGGTGTCCGCATCCGGGGTGAAGCTGTCCCCGGGCTGATACTGCGCTTCGGCGGCGTCGCTGCTGTCGGCCCAGCCCAGGAAAACGTAGCCGGGGCGGGTGGGTGCGGTATCGCTGAGGGCGAGGGCGGTGCCGTGCCTCTTGATTTGGGCCTCGGGCGCGCCGGTGCCCTCCCCGGCGTCGTAGCGGAGAGAGTAGGAATAGGCATTGAGCCAGAGATAGAAGGTGGAGGGCCAGGTATCCTCGCCGTCGCTGAGCTGCGCCGTGGCACGGGCTGTAAAGGCCTCCGTCACGTCATAGCCGTCGGTAACGGTTACCCGCCAGGTGCCGGCGCTAAGCTGCTCCGCCGACAGCCCCGGGATTTCCGTCTGGGAGAGCTGGAGCGACTGGATGGTGAGCCCCTCGGCGGCGATGATATAGTAGCTCCGGCTTTCGGTGCTGGGCGCGATGACCATGGTGTAGGTCTCCCGGCTGGGGGCAGCGCCGGTGTACAGTCCGACCTCCGGCAGGCTGCTCCGCACCGTGAAGTCATTGGCCGTGGGCACCCTTGTATAGCGCATGGCGGCAGAACCGTCAATCCAGTCCATCACAAAGAGAGAAAAGCTTTCGTCATCCTCGTGAAAAACCAGCTTCAGCGCCCCCGCATCCAGCGTCCGGGCGCCCGCTTCCTCGTCCCGGACCCATTGGGCCTCGGGGTTGGTGCTGAGCTGGAGATAGGGGAGGTCCGCCTCCGTGAGGAAGTCCTCGCCGCAGCGCAGCCGGGCGCCCCAGCCGTTCCCGGGGGTAAAATCCATCTCGGTGATGGCTATGACGACGGTCTCCCCGGTCTCCTCATCGTCCCACTCTTCATAAAATTCAAAGACGGGCAGGGGCGGCTGGAGGACATAGCTCTCCCGGATTCCCCCGCTGGCGTAGTCGGTGGCGAGGGTATAACAGAGGGTGGAGCCCTCGGCAATCATCCCGTAGATGTATCCCTGGGCCATCTGCTCCGCCGAAAGGGTATAGACGGAGGCGGTTTCGCCGCTGAGGGAGAGACTGCGGATGTCGGTGGCCGTGGAAAAATAGAAGCTGTCGCCCACGGCGGCAACGGAGCCGAAGTTGTAGGGCCAGTAGGAGTTCTTATCTTCCCAGTCAAGCCAGATGGGGGCGGGGCTGAGGGGGATGGAGGTCTCGGCCCCGGTGGAGAGGTCCCGGAGATAGATATTGTCACAGTCATCGTCGTGGATATAGGCGCAGGTGCTGCCAATCATGGGCATGGGGGTGCACACATCCGACCAGAAATAACCGTCATAATCGGCAGAGCCGGGGATTGCGTCATAGATGGCAGCGCCGCCCACGACCCAGTCCGTGGAGTCATGGCCGGTCTCCGCGATGCCGCTGCGGCTCCGCAGAAAGTTTTTGTGGCTGCAATAGGCCTCGTAATAGGAGAGCGGGTCGTCCCAGGTGCAGTCCGCATAGTATTGCTTCCCGCCCAGGGTCACGAGGTTCCAGGCGTGGTTCATGTCGTCGCTGCTCACCACGCTGGCCTCCATGCCCGCCTTCTGCAGGAGCAGCTGGTAGGCCAGGGAATAGCCCTGGCACACGGCGCTCCCATCCACTAGAGCGTCATAGGCGGAGTACCTGGTGTAGGTGAGGTCATATTCACAGTGGGTGACCAGCCAGTCGTGGAGATAGAGCAGCTTCTGCAAATCCGTCCAGCCCTCCTCCAGCCCCGACAGCACCTCTTCCGCCCTGGCGTTCAGCTGGGCGGTCTCCTCCTCGGTATAGAGGTAGACGGGCCGGATGGCAAAGATGGTGGTCCCGTAGTAGCTGTAACCCATGCCGCTGCCCACATAGAAGAGCTCCGGGTGGGCGTTGAGGACCTGGGTATAATAGGTCAGCGCAGTGTCAATGGGCAGGGAATAGGCAGATATGTCAATCTCCTCGCTTCGGGCCAGGAACCCTGCAAGGATGTCTGCCTTGACCGCCTCCTCCGAGGTGTCGCCGCCTTCAAAAAGAATGACCTCGGCAGCGGCCCGGGGGAAGCCCCCCGCCTGGAGGACCCAATCCGAGAGGTCCGCGAAGGCCGTTTCCGGCTCGGGCGCCGTCACCTCCTCCGCGGCCATGGCGGCGGTGGTGAGAAGCAGCGCGAAACAGAGTAAGAGAATGGCGAGGGTCTTTTTCATGGCTGAAATCTTCCTTTCTTCCCGGCGATGTCTTCGGCTGCCCACTGAGCTTCTTGCATCCAATATACAGTTCCCGACAAAAACATGCAAGTGTTCAGTCGAAAATGGCGCAAAAAACCGCCGGGACGCGAGCGCGTCCCGGCGGCTGGGTTGCTTGAACAGCTTGCGGGCGGTCAGCTCACCGGGATGTTCAGCGGGGAACAGACCGGCGCATAGCTGCCATTTACCACAAAGACCTTGAGGAAGGAGCCGTCCCCGATGGGGATGACCAGCTCGTTCTCCTGCCCCGGCGTCAGGGCAATGCTGGTAAGGCCGAGAAACTGCCCGTCAGCGCTGTATCTGGCCCCATAGGCGATCAGGTTCTCGCCCGGGGCGCAGTAGATGGCCACGCTGTAGGCGTCTCCGGCGCCGGATGTGACCCGCTCCGAGCCGGTGAACTCCGTCTCGCGGAGCTGCCACACGGCATAGAGGGTGGTGTTTGCATCCTTGGTGAAGCTGCCGCCGGGCTGATATTGCGCCGTGGTCGCTGTGCTGCTCTCCGCCCAGCCGAGGAAAGTGTAGCCCGCGCGGCTGGGCTTTGTGCTGCTAAGGGTCAGGGCGGTGCTCTGGGTCTTGGTCTGCGCGGCGGGAGCGCCGCTGCCCCCGTTGGCGCTGTAGGTAATGACATAGCTCGAGGCAGGGGCGTTCAAAGTGACACTGCCGTTTGTCAGGTTCAGCGCAACCTCGTTCAGGTCAGCATCGTTCACGCCGTTGCCCGCTTTCAGACCGATTTCATATTTGCCCGGAAGCGCGTTTTCCGCGACGGTGAACTTCAATGTAATAAAAACGCCCGTTCCGGTGAAGTTTGTCGTGGCAAGCTCGTCGCCAAAGTCGATAAGGTACTGTCCGCCATTGTTGATGGTGGCGGAGCTGTTCTTCGGCGCAAGGGCGGAATAGGTCACATCCGTCAGTATCAGAGTATTCTTGTCCCATGTCACCTTGACGGATGCCAGGGAGTAGCCCGGGTTAGCCGTTGCCCGAATGGGCACTTCCACGGAAGTACCGGCGGCGGCGCTTGCCGTCACCGCTTCGGCCTTCAGCTCCAGCGCGTCGGCGGCAAGGACGGGAAACGTCAGGACGACGAGCGCCAATAGCAAAACCAGCGCGCCGCGCATTCCATGATGTTTTTTCATGCTGCTTTTCTCCTTTGTCCCATCGGTACAGATATTGATTGGTCGGTCGTCCGTCAGATTATTCAAAATACTTTGCATAGCCGTCCCAGCCCGCAAGGTAGCGCACAAGAATCATGCGGTCCGTGTTGTTGACCTTTCCGTCGTTGTTCAGGTCCACCGCATCCATTTCCGCGATTCTCTCCGCATAGCCGTCCCAGCCTGCGAGGTAACGCACGAGAATCATGCGGTCTGTGTTATTTACCTGACCGTCTCCGTTGGCGTCGCCGGGGATGTACTTTGCTTCTTCAAGGGTTACGCTGCCGCCCGAGAGCTGCGCTTCGACAGATGTCAGTTCACTGTTGGAGAAGCCCCCGAGAAGGCCGATGCCGATGGGATATTGCTTTTCCTCTGCCTTGCCTGTTACCTGGAAAACCAACGTAAAGAAAACGCCCGTACCGGTGTAGTCGCTCAGAGAAAGCTCATTTCCGAAATCCAGAATATATCTCCCGCTGTTTGTTATTGCGCTGGATTGGTTTTTCGGTGCGAGCAAATCATTGTATTCCACATCGACCAGCTCCAGCGCCTCCGAATCCCAGGTGATGTAAATGCTTCCGAGTACATATCCCGGGTTCTGCGTCGCCGTTATGGGCACACGGAGCTGTGCACCCTCTTTTAATATGCCGCCGACATGTTCGACCTGCAGATTCAGCGTATCCTCTCTGATTTCCTGCCACACGGCATAGAGGGTGGCGTCGGCGTCCTTGGTGAAGCTGCCGCCGGGCTGATACTGCGCCGTGGTCGCCGTACTGCTTTCCGCCCAGCCGAGGAAGGTGTAACCGTCACGGGTGGGCTTTGTGCTGCTGAGGGTGAGAGCGGTGCCGTGGGCTTTGGTCTGCGCGGCGGGCGCGCCGGTGCCGCCGCCCGCGTTGTAGGTGACGGTGTAGGTGTTGAGCTGCCATACGGCATAGAGGGTGGTATTTGCATCCTTGGTAAAGCTGCCGCCGGGCTGATACTGCGCCGTGGTCGCCGTGCTGCTCTCGGCCCAGCCGAGGAAGGTGTAGCCGTCGCGGGTGGGCTTCGTGCTGCTGAGGGTCAGGGCGGCGCCCTGGGTCTTGGTTTGCGCGGCGGGCGCGCCGCTGCCGCCGTTTGAGTTGTAAATGACGGTCAGATTAAAGGGTTGCCATTCCGCATAGAGTGTGACCGTCTTGCTGCCGGTGGACAAATCGACCCCGAGCGCTTTTGCGAGGTCATTTCCGCTGTCAAACGACTGATACCAGTCGATGCTGATTCCGGTTCCGTCGGCCTTGGTATTCCAGCTCTTTGACTCCATCGTATAACCGGTTTTCTCAAGATACAGCCAGCCCTGATTATCTCCGTCCCATAAACCGTCGGGCAAGTTTTCTGTATAGCTGTAAATCCGTGGATTATTTGACAGCCAGTTTTCGCTGGAGGCATCCCCTGCTACTTTAATTGAAGTTGCGCCGTTTGAGTTGTAAATGATAGTCAAGGTCAGGGCCTCCAGCTCAAAGAGCTGGTTTCCTCCGGGCCCGATGTCATGGAGCATATAGACATTATTATATCGGTCAGAAATGACAAGTCCGGCATCCATCAACAGTTGACTTTCCTTGTTGCTGAGCGCAAATTTCCCATTGACGATGTGGACTGCCCAAAGCTGTGCGTTGCTGCCGTTCCAGTCGTTAAGCTGAATGTTTGCAATATTCGAATTGATGCTGTCGGACGCGCCAATCGCTTTGTAGGTCAATGCCTTCCCGGTCTTTGCCGAGGTGATTTTATAATAATTGTCGCTGGTTTTAACAAAATGCCAGACATAGTTGATACCTCTTCCCCCCGGATCTGCGGTGACATTGGCATCACCCTGCTCCATCACATACAGCCCGTTGCTGCATTTCAGGTAGGCAAAGAAATCGTCCCCATAGCTCGCATCATACTCGCTGAACAGATTGTTCGTGCGGAAATTGAGCTTGATATTCTTGTCTGAATTGATGGTTCCTTCCAGTTCGCCTGCATATACCCCAATATAATTATGGGTGCCGCTGGGACGAATGTTCTCAATCTTATAGGTAGTACCCTCCGGGTAGTAATCGAACCAATCAATTACACCCTTGTGTTTCTCTCCACCTATGGTAATATCAAATGTCCCATACCCGGAAATATCTCCATTATCCCTGCCGTCTATCCAGCCATTGATATCAAACTGATACCGCTCGAGGGGTTGCCATTCCGCATAGAGTGTGACCGTCTTGCTGCCGGTGGATAAATCGACCCCGAGGGCTTTTGCAAGGTCATTTCCACTGGAAAACGCCTGATACCAGTCGATGCTGATTCCGGTTCCGTCGGCCTTGGTATTCCAGCTCTTTGACTCCATCGTATAACCGGTTTTCTCAAGATACAGCCAGCCCTGATTATCTCCGTCCCATAAACCGTCGGGCAAGTTTTCTGTATAGCTGTAAATCCGTGGATTATTTGACAGCCAGTTTTCGCTGGAGGCATCCCCTGCTACTTTAATTGAAGTTGCGCCGTTTGAGTTGTAAATGATAGTCAAGGTCAGGGCCTCCAGCTCAAAGAGCTGGTTTCCTCCGGGCCCGATGTCATGGAGCATATAGACATTATTATATCGGTCAGAAATGACAAGTCCGGCATCCATCAACAGTTGACTTTCCTTGTTGCTGAGCGCAAATTTCCCATTGACGATGTGGACTGCCCAAAGCTGTGCGTTGCTGCCGTTCCAGTCGTTAAGCTGAATGTTTGCAATATTCGAATTGATGCTGTCGGACGCGCCAATCGCTTTGTAGGTCAATGCCTTCCCGGTCTTTGCCGAGGTGATTTTATAATAATTGTCGCTGGTTTTAACAAAATGCCAGACATAGTTGATACCTCTTCCCCCCGGATCTGCGGTGACATTGGCATCACCCTGCTCCATCACATACAGCCCGTTGCTGCATTTCAGGTAGGCAAAGAAATCGTCCCCATAGCTCGCATCATACTCGCTGAACAGATTGTTCGTGCGGAAATTGAGCTTGATATTCTTGTCTGAATTGATGGTTCCTTCCAGTTCGCCTGCATATACCCCAATATAATTATGGGTGCCGCTGGGACGAATGTTTTCGATTTTATAGGTAGTACCCTCCGGGTAATAGTCGAACCAATCAACTACACCCTCGTGTTTCTCCCCACCTATGGTAATATCAAACATCCCATACCCGGAAATATCTCCGCTATCCCCGCCGTCCAGCCATCCGTTGACATCAAACTGATACCACCGAACGTCAGAAGAATTAACAATATTGAATATATAGCTTTGCTCAAATCTTGTTCCAATGGAGTTGGTTGCAGTGATAACATATTGATAGTTGCTACCCACCGGAAGATTTCCGAACTTCAGATTTGTATTAATCTTGCTGGTGTTGATGTTATATAATGTAGAGTAGGGCGCATCTTCGACAGAATAGCCGGAAACCACCTGACCGGAAGAATTCCTTACTTCTCCACGCACGATTGTCAGCGGGTGGCTTGATGATATGATTCCGCCAAGGTCAAAGGATTTACCGCAGGGCAGATTCCCCATTGGCTTTTGATTCGTATCGATTGTATAAGCGATATAACCAGGGTCATCTGCGGATGGAGAAGAAGCAGAATCGGCATAATTAGGTCTTACAATAGCATGGACATATCTTCCGCTATAGATTAACCCTGTTTGGTTATTTGGAGTATATGATCTTTGGGCGACTTGATTAGAGGTGTTTCCTTCGATGGTATATATTGTGCTTGATTCTCTTGAAAAGCCCGATATAATTCCTATATGTTCCGTGGACATTGATAAAGAACTGCCTGATTCATTGTTTGTTGTGCTTGATCCAAAAACAATTACATCACCTGCTTCGGGGATTATTAATCCATCGAGGTAGTCTTTCCAAGAATAAACTTTTGCTCTGGCGATTCTCCATTGATCTAGGTAAAAGGGGTTTTTAGGGGCAGTATCCGTCCCAATTCCTGCTGCAGCAAAACACCAAGAAACGAAAAGATTACACCACGCTTGATGATTAGTAGAATTGTTAAAAAACCAACGATTATATTCGGTATAGTTGTCTGATCCGGTGGATTGTCCAGCTAAGTCCGATGAACTATTGCCCTCATGATAGCCTACCTGCGACTCGGCAACCAGGATAAGATTTGATGCAGAACTATTTGTTAAGGCAAGATTGACCAGTTTTGAATAATAAGGCCCCTTCTTATATACGTCAGAACACTGGCTAAGAAAGCTAGCGTTTACACTTGTCGCGCTCGCCGTAACTGGCAACAATCCCAGCAGGACAATTAAAGCGATTCCCGCCGCAAATAATCTCTTCCACCCGTTTCTCACCTGCAGAACCTCCAGATTCAAATATTATGTGCGAAAAACCATGGTTCCGGCGTCGCCCTGCGAAGCGCGGGGGCGCTTCACAGGACTTATCCGGAAACACAAAAAACGGTGCTGAGCGCAAAACTCAACACCGCCTGAAAAGAATCAGAGCGTAACACAATCCGGCCCATTATCCCATCCGTTCCCGCCTCTTGAAAAAGAGGGGAGGGACAGATATAATGAGCCTACGGTGCAGACAGAAATGTCTGTTGTGTTGAGTGGTTAGGGCACTCTTCACAGGGGCGTGGCGAGCGCCAACTCGCCGCGTCCTGCCGCTTTTTATGTTTCTGCATATACTATAAATAACTATTCAATCAAATGCAAGCATTTTTTGCTAAAAACCCCCAAAAACAGCCTGCCAACGCCGCCGGAGAATTTGCGATTCTCTCCGGCGGCAAAGCTTTCCCTTGACGTATTACAAAATTTGTATTACAATCATTCCACTGGAAGGAGGGACTTACCATGGCAAAGGAAGCGACGGTACAGGTCCGCATGGACGCGGACATGAAGGAGCGGGTGGAGGCCCTCTATGCCCGTATGGGCACCACCTTTTCCGAGGCGGTGCGCATGTTTGCCGCCCAAAGCCTGCTGACGGGGGGCATGCCCCTGACGCTGCGGGCCTATCCGGCCCGGGGCAGCGCCTACGGGCTTTTGGCAAAATACGCGGACCCGGCCCTCCGGAAAAAGGAGGAGGGCGCTTTTGCGTCGGCCATGGAGGAGAAGCACCGTGAAGCTCCTTGACGCAAATGTGCTCCTGCGCTATCTGCTGGGAGAGCCCCGGGAGCAGGCGGAGGAGGCCCGCGCCGCCATCGAGGCCGGGGCTTTTACCACCATGGAGGTTTTCGCCGAGGTGGTCTATGTGCTGCAAAAGGTATATGGCATCTCTCGCGGGGAGCTTGGCGAAGCGGTCCTGGCTGCGGCGGGGGAGCTGCGCTTCGAGGATTATGATGTGCTGGCCTTCGCATTAAAGCTCTACCGGCAGCACGCGCTGGATTTTGTGGACTGTGTGCTGGCCGCCCGGGCGCTGGTGCAGGGGGAGGAGGTTTTCAGCTTTGACAAAAAGCTGATGAATCTGATTGAAGCCCTCCGCAGCGGCGAAAACCAAAGCTGAAAAAATCTGTGCCGCCGGGACGCAGGCGCGTCCCGGCGGCACAGATTATCCGTCCGTCAGAATTCCGTTCTGCCAATCAAATCGTTCTGCAGGCCCTCGCTCAGCTCCACATAGTAGGCGCTGTAGCCCGCGATGCGCACCAGGAGGCCCCTGAAGTCCTCCGGCTTCTTCTGGGCGGCGATCAGCGTTTCCTTCCCCACGATGGAAAACTGGCTCTGCATGCCGCCCTGGGCGAAATAGGTCTTCATGAGGGCGATGAGCTTTTCCCGCCCCTCGTCCCCGGCCACGGTGCCGGGGGAGAACTTCCAGTTGAGGATGATGCCGTTGCCGATGCGGGCATGGTCCATCTTCGCCACCGAGTTGGCCACGGCGGTGGGACCGGAGACATCGTGGCTCCCGGCCCGGGTGTGGACGGGGCCCATGCAGTCCGACACCGGCTCATAGGCCCGCCGCCCGTCGGGAGTGGCGGCGTCCACGGAGCCGTGCATCACGTTGTTGGTGACGCTGTATACCCCCGGCATGTATTCGCCCCCGTGGGGAGTGGGGCGGTGCTCGATATTTGCGCAGTATTCGGAGATGACCAGCTTCGCCAGCTCGTCGGCATAGGGGTCGTCGTTGCCGTAGTGGTGCACTTTCGGGCTGTTCACATAGGCATAGAGGGGCTCGTAGCCCGCCCAGTCGGCCTTGAGGGCCGCCAGCAGCTCCTTCCCGCTGATCTTCTTCTCGTCGAAAACCAGCTGCTTGATGGTGCAGAGGCTGTCCGCCGCCGTGCCCAGGCCCACGGCCTGTGGGCCGCTGTGGTTGTATTTCGCGCCCCCGGCGGTGATGTCCAGGCCCTTCTCGATGCAGTCGTCCATGAGGAGGGAGAGATAGGGGAGGGGCTTCAGCCGCTGCTGGGCGACGTCAATCTTGTTGATGCAGGAAATCATGAGGTCGCACCAGTATTTCATCTGCGCCTTGAAGGAGGCCGCCACCTCCTCGAAGCTTTTCGCGGTCTCCAGGCTGCCGGTATCCGGCCCCAGGCCGGTGCAGCCGGCATGATAGGGGCAATCTTCCGAGCAGTCGATGCACCGGCCCCCGTTGATGGCCAGCTGCAGGACCTTGGCGAGGTTGAAGGAGCCGGAATCGTGCCAGCCGTAGGTCTTTCCGGGGATGCAGGGCTCCACGCAGCCCACGCCCACATAGCCCCGGGCGTCCTCGATGGGTTTCCCGTAGTTCATGAGGGCCTTGATCATCATGTCGTCGTTGAAAATCTTCGGCTCCCCGGTGCCGATGCGAATGACGTTGAAGGTCTTTTCCCAAAACTCTTTCGGGTTCTTCTCGCTCAGGCGCACCCCCATCCAGGGGTTGGGGATGCGGGTGTGGGCATGGGCATCCAGCACCATGTAGCTCAGGTCGTTCACCGCGTCCTCGCCCTTCTCGTCCACGCCCCCCACGTCCAGGGCGGTGCCCCCCATGATGGTGCCGCTGGAGAAGATGATGGCGCTGGTGTCCCGGATCTTGCGGAGCTGGTGCATCTTCACAAAGGCGTGCTCGATGAGCTCCTGCATCCGCTCCCGGCTGAGGTTCCCGCTCTCCAAGTCCTTCTTGTAGAAGGGGTAGAAAAGCTGGTCGAAGCGGCCGTAGGTGACGCTGTGGCCGTTAGACTCGATGATGATCATGTTGGTGGCCAGGTGCCAGAGCTGGATGGCCTCCCAGAAATCCCGGGGCGGCTCCTGGGCCACCCACAGGCAGTTGGCGGAGACCCGCTTCAGCTCCTCGGAGCGCTGGGGGTCCCGCTCCTCCGCTGCCATGCGCTCCGCCAGCTCACCGTAGCGCCGGATATAGGTGCTTGCCCCGTCGATGGCCACGTCCTCCGCGAGATAGAAGTCCCGCTTCTTCACGTCCTCCGGCTTCGCGGTGTCCAGCGCCGCCAGCTTTGCGCGCACCTGGGCGCGCAGCCCCTTCCAGCCCAGGCGGAAGAGCTTTTCATAGTTAGCGCAGACGTGGCCCACCCCGGCGTAGACATAGAGCCCGTCCAGCACCACGCCCTTGCCCAGGTGGTTTCCCTTCTTCTCCTCTTCGGAGTAGTCGGCGATAATGGCCTCGGAGACGGTTTTCCCCTTCCAGTAGGGCTGGAGCAGGTTGAAAACCGTGTCCTTTACCTCGTCGGAGATGACATAGCGGTCGTTGGAACGGTTCTCCATGGGGCGGAGGGTGAATTCCTCCGCCAGCCAGTCCACGCTGAACTCGGGGTACAGGGGGGCGCTGTTGGGCTTCGCCGCCAGCTCGCCCACGATGAGCTCCTCCGGCCAGATGTGGATGTCCACGCGCTCATACAGCTCCCGCAGGGTGAGGGCCCAGCGGAGACCCGGGCTGTACTGGGCGTATTTATCCCGGCATTCGGTGACGATTTTTGCCCGCTGGGCATCCGCCGTGGACTCCAGCTCGTTTGTCCACCGCAGCATGCGGTTGATGCGGGGGAAGGGGGAGGGGTCCTCCGTGAGGCCGCTGACCCCCACACCCCACTCCCGGTCCAGAGGCTCGACGGCCAGGGGCGGCATCGTGTTTTTCATGGCGCTGACTCCCTTCTCTGCAAGCAGGGGATGATTGATTTTTCGTGAGAGTATAATGAGGGGGTTTAGGCAATCTGTCTGGCAATGAAACTGGCACCTTGGCTTTCAAAATCACTTAAGCTGGTATACTGTTTATCAACTGCATTTGTTAAAGCATCCCGATCTCGTGAAGCAATTGACGCTGTGCTGTCATGCACGGCAATTGACGTGTGGCGTATGCCTGAGTTTGCCACTCGCAGACATAGCGAGGTAGCACGCAACGCGCTGACACTGTCTTTGACTGCCATCAAATAAACTGGCCGATCTTTTTTATCCAGGATTGCAAAATCTACTTCATATCCACTTTCATTCGTAGGCTTATACTTTGACTGTATATTTTGATACGTTCTCCCTAGAGAATCAAAAATGAAATGGGAAAACTGCTCGAAAAACAGGTTGGAGATACTCTCACGCCTCAAAACTTCAAGATTGGATACTTTTGAAACGGCGGTCTGATATTGCATTAAATCTGAGAAAAAAGACTCATAGGAAGTAGGCATGAACAAATTCCCGCCATCAAATTGAACACAATTGTTTGCCACAATCTTTGAAAAACTCTTGTTCTTCCCTTCAGTATCCAGATCCATCTTGTAAGAAAGACGCATAAGTGTCATTCCAAAGTCGCACAAAAACAGCTGACCGTCTTTTTCTTGAATAAACACATCATACATATCGCCATCTTCGTGAAAAAATGGCGCATGAATGCGCAGAGCATCCGGAGACGCAGGAGAAAAAGAGATTTTTCCGTTCATGGAAGCAGAAAGAGTTTCGGTATGAATTGACAACATGAAATCAGACACCTTCTATCTTCATTTGATTGACTTCATTTTCCAAATTTGGGAAATACGTTTTCCATTCCCTAATATTGCAGTCCCGAAGGAAACAATAAAGGGCCTCATCAAATGTGACATAATCGTTGGTTTCATCCGCATCGAGGCTTTCATCCGTTCCACCGGACAATTGTTCATCGTATATTTTGTGAATATGATAGTTGTTAAACTGAGAGTTATCTGCAACTTTATTTCTGTGAGGGTGCTTTCCGTTGTATCTGCATAAAATCACAGCGCCTTCCTCTGCTCGATAGCGCAAGCCAATAGAAAACAGATAAGGAAGCTTCGTATTCTCCCTCATAAAAACGTCAAATTGCTTACCGTCCTCTGATAGACAAGAAAAATCGTTACGGAGCGTATATTCGCTTTTTGGGTCGGTAGTCATGGATTTTTTGGGAGCTGTCTTTATCGTCTTTGCACAATGAATTAAAGCGTTGACAATTTCTCTCTTCATACAAACAACCTCATCATTTAAAAGCCATTTTTATTCCACCATTTGAACTCAATATATATGATGGGAAAAAGGAAATCAAGTCCGGAATAACCGTGTTTTCTCCCCGGTGGTTTGCTTTTCTTTCCCTTTTACGACTCTGGAGCCTCTGTAAAGATGACTTTTTCGCCGTCAGCTACGCCGATAAAAACCTGATTGCTGCATCTCCCAATGGTCAAATAATGATTAATTACATACCGGGATGTAAGGGGCATTACAATTTCATCCAAATCTTTCATGCGAAACCACTTAAGAATTCCTTCATTGGAAATCAGATTTGCTGTTGTCCCATTTGGGTAGTCTGCAAAAAAATAGTAATTCTGTCGTATCTCTCCCTGAATCCTGCGCAAAGTAATATATTTAAGTTGCATGTTCTCAAGCATATCGGGTGTCAGCGAAAGTTCCTCATAAAGCTCACGAAGGACACAACTCTCCGGGCTATTCAGTTCCTCCTTCTCGAAATGGCCGCCTGCTGAACCTACCCAAACATCGTTAGCTACTCGTGAACCCTGACGAAACAGCAAAAGAATGCTTTCCCCGCTGATGAGATACAGTGATGTCATATTTCTTAGCTTGGGTATCATATTGCATCCCCCGTTTTTATTGATAGAATAGCACAACGCGAAGAAAAATGCGAGAATAGAGTGATTCCTAATCTCCGAATGTGCCTCCGCCCTTACTTGACAAATTTCGCGCAATAGCGTATGATTTCCCCAAATTTCAGAGGTCCCGGAAGAGGCGCGGCCGACATCACTAGCTCCCAAGGAAACCGCTGGGGCAGCGGGGGAGTGAAAGGGGAGGCCGCCGAGGGGAGGGAGAGGCCCGATGCTCCCGTTCCCGGGCCGTCGGAGAACATCCGGCGGACTGTCGCAGTCATGCGGAGCGCTGTCCGGACCGTGGGTTCAGTTCCCCCGGGGAGCCATCGGTCACGACGCCGCCGCGCCGTGGCCTCATTTTTTTTGGAGGGGAAAGCATGAAATCGAAAAGAACCATTCTGCGCGTCATCCTGCTGGCGCTGGTAGTCTGTGCCCTCCTGGCGGTGAGCGTCTTTGCCGCCGGGGAGGAGGACGGGGGCCCCGGGATGTACGGTACTGCCTGGGCCATCGTGCCGCCGCTGGTGGCCATCGCCCTGGCGCTCATCACCAAGGAGGCCTACAGCGCGCTCTTCGTGGGCGTCCTCATCGGCGCCTTCTTTGCCGCCGATTTTGCCCCGGTGCAGGCTCTGAACCTCATCATCAACGACGGATTCATCACGGCCCTTGCGGATAACGCGGGCATCTTCCTCTTCCTGGTGCTGCTGGGCATCCTGGTGGCGCTGGTGAACGCCGCCGGCGGCTCGGCGGCCTTCGGCCGCTGGGCGGAGAAGAACATCCGCACCAGGGTGGGGGCCATGCTGGCCACCTTCATCCTGGGCATCCTCATTTTCATCGACGACTACTTCAACTGCCTCACCGTGGGCAGCGTCATGCGCCCGGTGACGGACAGCCACAAGCTCTCCCGGCAGAAGCTGGCGTATCTCATCGACGCCACCGCCGCCCCGGTGTGCATGATTGCCCCGGTCTCCTCCTGGGCGGCCGCCGTCGCCGGCACGGCGGAGGGCCTGGATACCGGCATCAGCGGCATCCAGCTCTTTGTCCGGGCCATCCCCTACAACTTCTACTCCCTGCTGACCTTCGTCTTTATCTTCGCCATCATCTTCATGAAGTTCGACTACGGCCCCATGCTGGCCTATGAGAAGCGGGCCCGGAAAGGCGAGAACACCGGCCTGGGCGCGGCGTCGGAGGCCGAGGAGGGCAACCCCAGGGGCCGGGTGCTGGACCTCATCCTCCCCGTGGTGGTGCTCATCATCTTCTGCACCATCGGCATGATTTATGTGGGCGGCTTCTTCGGCACCGACTGGTGGGGCGACACCGGCTTCAAGGGGGATTTCATCGGCTCCTTCGGCAACACGGATTCCTATGTGGGCCTCCCCTGGGGCGCGCTGATTGCCCTGGTCATCGTGGTCATCTACCTCTGCCTGCGCCGGGTGGTCACCTTCAAGCAGGCCATGGAGTGCATCCCCAAGGGCTTCACCGCCATGGTGGCCCCCATCATCATCCTGACCCTGGCCATCTCCCTGAAAACCATGACCAACGGCTATCTGGGCATCGACGTCTTTGTGCATGACGTGATGGAGGGGGCCGCCAGCGGGCTTTACAGCATGCTTCCGGCCATCATCTTCGCCGTGGCCTGCGTCCTGGCCTTCGCCTCCGGCACCAGCTGGGGCACCTTCGGCATCCTCATCCCCATCGTCACCGCCATCTTCCCGGCGGACAGCCAGCTCATGATTGTCGGCATCTCCGCCTGCTGCGCCGGCGCCGTTTGCGGCGACCACTGCTCCCCCATCTCCGACACCACCATCATGGCCTCCGCGGGCGCCCAGGTTGAGCACGTGACCCACGTCTCCACCCAGCTCCCCTATGCCATCACCGTGGCGGCCATCAGCTTCGTGTGCTTCATCCTGGCGGGCTTCGTGCAGAACTGGATCATCTGCCTCCTGGTGGGCGCGGTCATCACCGTGGCGGTCCTCTTCGTGCTGAAAAAGCTGACGGCAAAGAAGCAGGAAATCTGATTTGCTTCAATATCCTCCTCTCTGTGATTGTCTCCCGAGGCCGATGCCCCGGGAGACAATCATTTTTTGCCGATATTATTTCCCTTCCCCCGGATTTCCCGACAGTATTCGCGGGTATTTGCCCCGAAAAACGGGTAAGCTCGTCGGGAAAGGAGGGATTTCCCATGAAAACACCGTCGCTTTTGGACAGCCGCAAGGTGGTGAGCCTGCCGGTGGGCGCCATCCGCCCGAATCCCCGCCAGCCCCGGCGTCAGTTTGATGAGGATGGTCTCCGGGAGCTGAGCGAAAGCATCCTCCGCTACGGCATTCTCCAGCCCCTCACGGTGCGGAAGACCGGCGCCACCACCTTTGAGCTGGTAGCGGGGGAACGGCGGCTCCGGGCCGCAGCCCTGGCGGGGCTGGACACCGTGCCCTGCCTGCTGCTGAACGTGGATGAGGAGCAGTCCGGCCTGCTGGCCCTGGTGGAGAACCTGCAGCGGAAGGATTTGGATTTCATCGAGGAGGCAGAGGGCATCCGCAGTCTCATCCGTACATACGGTCTCAGCCAGGAGGAGGCCGCCAGGTGCATCTCAAAGTCCCAATCCGCCGTGGCCAACAAGCTGCGGGTGCTGCGCCTGCCGGAGGATGTGCTGGGGAAAATGCGGGAGAAGGGTCTCACGGAGCGCCACGCCCGGGCCCTGCTGCGGCTGGAGACCCCGGAGGAGCAGCGTGCCGCCCTGGATTTCGTCCTCCTCAACGACCTCACCGTGGCAAAGACAGAGGAATATGTGGAGGCCCTGCTCCGCCGGGCATCCCGGCCCCCGGTGAAAAAACGGAAAGCCCCCGTCGTGGTGCTGAAGGATGTGCGCATCTTCCTCAACACGGTGACGAGGGGCCTCAGCCTGATGAACCGGGGCGGGGTAAAGGCGGTATGTGAGCGAGCTGACACGGAGGGGGAGCTGGTGCTCACCATCCGCATCCCCAGGGGGAATCAAAGCGTCAAAGCCGTTCCCGAAGAGCTGCAAGCACCCGCGTGAATTCCTCCGGCAGCTGGGAGGCAAACTCCATGGCCTCCCCGGTGGAGGGATGGATAAAACGGATGCGCCGGGCATGGAGACACTGGCTCTCCAGCCCCAGGACCCCGGCGCCGCCATAGAGGGGGTCCCCCGCCACGGGGTGGCCCAGGCGGGCCATATGCACCCGAATCTGGTGGGTGCGCCCGGTCTCCAGCTCACATTCCACGTGGCTGAAGCCGGGGAAGGATTCCAGCACCCGGTAATGGGTCACGGCGGGCCGCCCCGAAGGGGTGACCGCCATTTTTTTGCGCTCCGTGGGGTGCCGCCCGATGGGAGCGTCCACGGTGCCGCTCAGCTCCCTGGGCGTGCCCCGCAGCACCGCCTCATAGACCCGGTGGAGGCTGCGGTCGCTGAGCTGGGCGGAGAGGGCCTGGTGGGCCAAATCGTTTTTCGCGCAGAGCATGAGGCCGGAGGTGTCCCGGTCCAGCCGGTGGACGATGCCGGGGCGGCTCACCCCCCCGATGCCGGAGAGGCTGTCCCCGCAGTGCCAGAGCAGGGCGTTCACCAGGGTCCCGTCCGGGTGGCCGGGGGCGGGGTGCACCACCAGCCCCTTGGGCTTGTTGATGACCAGCAAATCCCCGTCCTCATAGAGAATGTCCAGGGGGATGTCCTGGGGTGTCAGCTCACTGGGCTCCGGCTCGGGGAGGAGGATTTCAAAGCACTCCCCCTGGGAGACCCGGTGGTTTTTGCGGAGAACCTTTCCCGAGAGGGTGACGCAGCCTGTTTCAATGAGCTTTTCCCCCCGGCTGCGGCTCATGTCCGGGAGTTTCAGCCCCAGAAAGGCGTCCAGCCGGAGCCCGGCGTCCTCCGCCTCAGCCCGGAGCACCGTCGTCATGGTCGTCAAACTCCCGCTTTAGCTCCTCCCGGCGCTGGGCCTCCTGCCAGGCCGCCGTGCGGCTCCGTTCCCAGCGCAGGCGGCTGGCCTCCTGCCGCTTCCGCTTCTCCTTCTTCTCCTCCAGGATGATATAGATGCAGAGAAGCACCGCTCCCACGGTGATGAAGCAGTCCGCCACGTTGAAGACGGGAAAGCTCATGAACTCGGTTTCGAACATGTCCACCACATAGCCCTGGGTGAAGCGGTCCAGGGCGTTGCCCACCGCGCCCCCCAGGATGAAGGAGAGGCTCAGGCGGCCCAGGAACCCGTCAATGGGCTTCTCCAGCAGCAAGACTGTGATGAGGGCCAGGCATACGATGGCGGTGAGGATGAGGAGAAAGGTGGTCCTGCCCGACAGCATCCCCCAGCTGGCCCCAAAGTTGTGCACCAGCGTCAGCCGCAGCAGCCCCGGCAGGAAGGGGACAGAGGCCCCCACCATGACGAGGCGATGGGTGATCAGCGCTTTTACCGCCTGGTCCAGCAGGACAATGGCGGCGCTCAGGAGAATAAAGGGCATGAGGAACCTTCCTTATCAGAGCATCAGCACCCGCTTGGGTGCTGATGCAAAACTATTTCAGGCGAATAAGGACGCGGCGCACCTGGGGCAGAGGTCCGGATGCTCCGGGTCCTCGCCCACGTGCTCGTCGTGGGCCCAGCAGCGGGCGCACTTGGGGGCTTCCGAGGGGATGACCTCCACCTGGACGCCCAGGTTCGCCCCCGTTTCCAGCCCCTCGGCGGTGCCGGGGTGGAGGGTGACCTTGGAGACGATGCAGATGGTTTTGAGGTCAAAGTCCCGAAGCTGCTCCTCCGTCACGGCGTCGCCCAGGTAGACGACCACTTCGGCGTCCAGCGGCTTGCCGATGGTCTTGGCGGCCCGGGCGCCCTCCAGGGCCTTCAGCACGTCGGCCCGGAGCTTCATGACGGTGTCCCACCTGGCCGCCTCCTCCTCGGAGAGGGCCCAGGCGGGGTCGGCCTCGGGCATGTCGTTGTACATGACGCTCCCCCCGTCGTCGGCCTTCCGGTGGGGGAGGAAGCCCCAGATTTCCTCGGCGGTGAAGGAGAGAATGGGGGCCAGCAGCCGGGTCATGGCGTCGAGAATGACCCAGATGGCGGTCTGGGCGCTGCGCCGGAGCTGCCCGTCCTTCGCCTCGCAGTAGAGCCGGTCCTTGATGATGTCCAGATAGAAGTTGGACATATCCGTGACGCAGAAATTGTGGATGGCGTAGGTCACGGCGAAGAACTCATAGCTCTCGTAGGCGGCGATGCAGCGGGAGATGAGGGCACCCAGGCGGCTGAGGGCCCAGCGGTCCAGGGGCTCCAGCTGGGCATAGGGGAGGGCGGTTTCGGGATTGAAGCCCTCCAGGTTGCCCAGGATATACCGGGCGGTGTTGCGGATCTTCAGATACTTGTCGCTGAGCTGCTTGAAGATGGAATCGGAGCAGCGCATATCCAGCCGGTAGTCCGCCGAGGCGGCCCAGAGGCGCAGCAGCTCGGCCCCGTATTTGGGGATGAGCTCGTCCGGCAGGACGGAGTTGCCCAGGGACTTGTGCATGGCCTTGCCCTCACCGTCCACGGTCCAGCCGTGGGTGAGGACGGAGCGGTAGGGGGCGTCCCCCTTGGTGGCGACGGCGGTGAGCAGGCTGGACTGGAACCAGCCGCGGTACTGGTCGCCCCCCTCCAGGTAGAGGTCGGCGGGCCACTGGGCCGGGCTGTCCAGGGCCATGGAGGCCACATGGGTGGAGCCGGAATCGAACCAGCCGTCAAGGGTGTCCGTCTCCGTGGTAAAGGTCTTTCCCTCACCGCAGTGGGGGCAGGTGAAGCCCTCGGGCAGCAAATCCTTGGCCTCCTTCAGGAACCAGACGTTGGAGCCCTCGGCCCGGAAGAGGCGGGATACCTTGTCGATGGTCTCGGGGGTGCAGACGGGCTTACCGCAGCTCTCGCAGTAGAACACGGGGATGGGGAGGCCCCAGTGCCGCTGGCGGGAAATGCACCAGTCGGCCCGCTCCCGAATCATGCCCTCCATGCGGCCCTTGCCCCACTCGGGCATCCACTTCACCTTGTTTGCCGCGGCTACCGCCTCGTCCTTGAAGGCGTCCACGGAGCAGAACCACTGGTCCGTGGCCCGGTAGAGGATGGGGTTCTTGCAGCGCCAGCAGTGGGCATACTGGTGGAGAATCTGCTTCCAGCCCAGGAGCGCGCCGCAGCTCTGAAGGTCGGCAAAGATGGCGTCGTTGGCTTCGTCCGTGGTGAGGCCCTCGTACTTGCCGGAGAGCTCGTTCATGCGCCCTCTGTCGTCCACCGGGACGAGGATGCCGATGTCCGTTTTGCCGCTGGCGTCGTATTTCCGGCAGATTTCATAGTCGTCCTGGCCGTGGCCGGGAGCGGTGTGGACGCAGCCGGTGCCCGCGTCCAGGGTGACGTGCTCGCCGCAGAGGATGACGCTCTCCCGGTCATAGAGGGGGTGCCTGGCGGTCATGAGCTCGAAATCCGCGCCCTTCCGCTCTTCCACGATTTCCAGCGTCGGGAGGGCGCAGGCCTCGACGACGGAGGCCATGAGCTCCTTCGCGAGAATATAGTGCTCCCCGTTCTCGGGGTTTTTCGCAATCACATAGTCCAGCCCGGCGTTCAGGCAGATGGCCAGGTTGCCGGGGATGGTCCAGGTGGTGGTGGTCCAGATGACGAAACAGAGGTTTTTGTACTTGTCCAGCAGACCGTGGGTGTCCGCCGCGGCGAACTTCACGAAGATGGACTTGCAGGGGTCCTCGGCGTACTCAATCTCCGCCTCGGCCAGGGCCGTCTCGTCCTTGGGGCACCAGTAGACGGGCTTTTTGCCCTTGTAGATGTAGCCCTTGGCGTACATCTGCCCGAAGACCTTGACCTCCTCGGCCTCGAACTTGGGGTCCATGGTCAGGTAGGGCCTGTCCCAGTCGGCCAGCACGCCCAGGCGCTTGAACTGGGCCATCTGGATGTCCACATAATTCTGGGCAAACTCGTGGCAGGCGTCCCGGAACTCGGGAATGGACATCTGCTTCCGGTTCAGCTTCTGCTGCTTGATGATGGCCGATTCGATGGGCATGCCGTGGTTGTCCCAGCCGGGGGTGTAGGAGACATGATAGCCCGACATGGCCTTGTAGCGGTTGATGAAATCCTTGAGGCACTTGTTCAGGGCGGTGCCCATGTGAATCTTGCCGTTGGAGAAGGGGGGACCGTCGTGGAGGATGAAGCGGGGTTTTCCCTCCCCTCGCTTCTGGAGGCCGCCGTAAATGTCCTTTTTCTTCCACTCCTCCAGCCAGCCGGGCTCCCGCTGGCTGAGGCCCGCCTTCATGGGGAAGTCGGTTTTGGGCATGTTCAGAGTGGCTTTATAGTCCTGCGCCATCTATGACCATTCCTTTCTTGGGGGATTAACCTATATATATTACCCTGCCCGGCGCGGAAACGCAAGGAAAATTTCACCGCGCCCCGGCGGAAAGAGACTGCCGGAGCGGCGGAGCGCCGTGGCGGATCTCCTTCCAGGCTCTGGCGGGGTGCAGAAGCGAGACGACTTGAAGCGGCAGCCAGGAGGCCATGAACAGCGGAAAGAGCAGAATGGTCTTTGCGCTTCGCCGGGCGTCCATGCCCAAACGCCGGGACAGCGCGGCGGCAAGCAGGGAAAGGCAGAGCCAGCTTCCGATAAGTGCGGGGACTGACGGGAGCAGCAGGGAAGGAAGGGCCCCCCGCAGCGCCGCAGAGACCGCCAGCAGGATGGGGGGCAGGAGGGAGAACGCCTGGAAAAAGGGAACACACAGGAAGAGAATGGCATCCACGGTCCGGGGGAGGCTTCCCCCGGGGAGGGCGCGGAGCAGCAGCGGGAGCTTTCTCCCGCACACGGCCATGATGCCGCTGACCCACCGCCTTCGCTGGGTCAGGGAGACGGCGAAGGAGCGGGGAGCCTCGTCATAGGTAATCGCCTCCGGCACCCACCAGACCCGCTCCCCCAGGGCGGCGCACATGGCGGAAAACTCGGCGTCCTCGGCGATGGTCTCCGTGTTCCAGCCGCCCATTTTCAGGAGCAGGTCCCGATGGACGGCAAAGCCCGTCCCCACCAGCTTGGCGGAGAGACCCAGGGCGGCCCGGGGGCGGTTGAAGAGGGCCTCCGTCAGGCCGTTATAGAGGGCATAGCACCCGGAGACCCAGGAATCATAGGGGTTTTTGCTCAGCATCCGCCCCTTGGCGACACGCGCCCCGGCCTGGAAGGCGTCGTTCATGCGGGCAAGGAAAGCCCCGTCCATCGCGTTGTCCGCGTCAAAGACACAGAAGGCGTCATACTCCGCTGTCAGCAGTTGGGAAAGCGCATGGTGCAGGACATCGCCCTTGTTTCGCACCGGGCCGGAGCAGCGCAGGATTCTTGCTCCGGCAGCCCTCGCCGCCTCCTCCGTGCCGTCCGTGCAGTTGTTGGGGAGCACATAGATGTCAAAGAGCGCAGAGGGGTAGTTCTGGTCCTTCAGACTTTGCACCGCAGCCCCGATGACTGCCTCCTCGTTCCGCGCCGGAAGCAGGCAGGCAAAGCGTGTGCGGGGTGCACAGCGGGGCCAGGGTTTGGGCCGCTTCCAAAAAAACAGCGCTATGACAAGGAACCAAAGGCCGAACAACCGCAGCAGCAGCGTCAGCACAAATGCGATTCTTTCGGGGAGCATCTTCCATTCCGCCTTTCCGATGTGGTGGACATATGATAGCAGAAAAAATTAAGGGCGGACGGCAGTTTTTCTTAAAAATTTCATAAGAAAGCAATTTAGGAATCTTTTAAGAATTCCCCCCTGTTTCTTTTAATGATTCACTGGTATACTGACCCTGCCATCCACGGAGGGAGGTGAGGGTATGTATAACATCCTGATTTGCGACGATGAGCGGGACATTGTCTCGGCACTGAAAATCTATCTCTCCGGCGAAGACTACCGTCTGTTTGAGGCTTATGACGGACGGGAGGCGCTGGAGATTGCGGAAAAAAACGACATCCATCTGGTTCTGATGGATGTCATGATGCCCCGGATGGACGGAATCGCGGCCACGGCGAAGCTGCGGGAAAAGAGCAACGTCCCCATTCTGCTGCTGACGGCCAGGAGCGAGAGCGGGGACAAGGTCCTGGGGCTGAACGTGGGGGCGGACGACTATATCACCAAGCCCTTCGACCCGGCGGAGGTGCTGGCCCGCGTCCGCTCTCACCTGCGGCGCTACACGCGCCTCGGGGGCGCCGGACCGGAGGCGGCGAAGGTCCACTCCGTGGGCCCCATCGAGCTGAATGAGGAATCCAAGCTCGTCACCGTGGACGGCGAGCCCGTTTCCCTGACGCCCATCGTGTTTAACATTCTGAAGCTCCTCATACAACACCCCGGGCGTATTTATTCCTCAACGCAAATCTACGAGCTGGTCTGGAAGGAGGACGCCATCGGCGCGGAGGGGGCGGTCAGCGTCCACATCCGCCACCTGCGGCAGAAGCTGGAGATTGACCCCTCGGAGCCCCGCTATCTGAAGGTAGTCTGGGGGCTGGGGTATAAGCTGGAGGGAGATGGAAGAAGATGAAAAGAAGCTCGCTGACCCATCAGATGTGGGCCAAGGTCAGCGCCTATATCCTGCTGGCGGTTTTCGCCTGCGGGCTCTTTGCCTCCGGGGCGGGCATCGCCCTCGCCTGGTCGCTCAGCGTCTATACCGATGACCTGAACGGGCTGAAAACGGAGGCGTTCCAAAGCATCGCCCGGAGCGCCGGGGATGACATCCTTCGCTGGGTGCTCCGGGAGGATTACGGCGTCGCGGAGAGCCTGGCCGCGCAGAAAAACGCGGAATACCGCGTCACGGACTCCGCGGGGGCGGAGGTCTGGCGCAGCGCGGGCTTCGGCGCCTCGGAGGGGGAGGACCGGCGCTTTGCCTTCGTCTACCGCCGGAGTGAGCAGACGGGCCCGGGCGGTTTTACGAATACCAATGTGGATTATCTGCGCACCTACGATACCGATTCGGCCCTGCTGACAGACAGCGATTACGTCGTGGAGGCGGAGCTGACCGCCTTTGAGCGGAACGACGAATACTACTGGACAAATCTGGGGCTTGACCTGCTGTGGAAGCTGCGTTTTTCCGTCTATTTCATCGCCCTTGCCTGTCTTGTGGGCGCGGTCATCTGCTTTGTCTTTCTCATGTGCGCCGCCGGGCATCGCGCCGGGCGGGAGGAGCTGACGCCGGGGTATCTGTACGGCGTCCCCTTTGATTTGATGACGGCCTGCCTCGCCGGGTGGTGCGTCCTGGTTATCTTTGCCGCCGATGAGTGGATGGGTTATGGGCCCGGCGGGGTTTTCAATCTCTTTCTCATCCCCGCCGCCCTGCTGGGCATCCTGCTGCCCGCCGTGGGCTGGTGCGCCTCTTTCGCCATGCGCGTCAAGCTGGGGAAGTGGTGGCGGCGAACGGTCGTCTTTTTCGTCCTGAATACCCTGTGGCGTATTCTGCGGGGCATCGGGAAGCTCCTGCGGAGCGTCCCTCTCGTATGGAAAACCCTGCTGGGCTGCCTGGGGCTGAGTCTCGTGCAGTTTCTGTGGCTGATGTGGTTCCACCGGGATACGGATATGATGGTCCTTTACTGGCTGGCGGAAAAGCTGGTGCTCATCCCCCTGGCCCTCTCCCTCAGCCTGATGCTGCGGCGGCTGCAAAAGGGGGGCGAAGCCCTGGCCTCCGGCGACCTCGCCTATCACACGGACACCGGGCGCATGCTCTGGGATTTCAGGCGGCACGGCGAGAACCTGAACAGCATCGGCCTGGGGATGAGCCGCGCCCTGGAGGAGAAGCTGAAAAGCGAGCGCCTCAAAACCGAGCTCATCACCAACGTGTCCCATGACATCAAGACGCCCCTGACCAGCATCGTCAATTATGTGGATTTGCTCCGAAGGTGCGATGACCCGGAACGGGCGTCGGAATACCTGGAGGTCCTGGACCGCCAGTCCCACAAGCTCAAGAAGCTGACGGAGGATTTGGTGGAGGTCTCCAAGGCCAGCACCGGCAACCTGGAGGTAAAGCCCAGCCGACTGGATGCCGGGGAGCTGCTGCGCCAGGTGATGGGGGAGTACAGCGAGCGTCTCCGGGCAGCGGGGGTGGAGGCGGTGCTCACCCTTCCGGAAACGGAGTGCTTTGTCCTGGCGGACGGGACGCTTTTGTGGCGAGTGGCGGACAACCTCTTCTCCAATGTCTGCAAGTATGCCCTCCCGGGCACCCGCTTCTATGTGGATGTGGGGAGAGAGGCGGGGAATGTGGTGATGAGCTTCAAGAACATCTCCCGCGACCCGCTGAACATTCCGGCGGAGGAGCTGACGGAGCGTTTTGTGCGGGGCGACAGCGCCCGGGGCGGCGAGGGCAGCGGCCTTGGGCTGAACATCGCCCGCAGCCTCACGGAGCTGCAGGGCGGCACCTTCTCCCTCTCCGTGGACGGGGACCTCTTCAAGGCGGAGATCGCGCTGCCGGAGCGGCGGGAGGAGTAACGGGGGACTTTCCGGCATTTCCCCATCAGGACAAAAACAGGGAGACGGCAACCGCGCCGTCTCCCTGTATTTCAGCCTGGCATCAGCCCCAATCTCACCCCTTATATCGCCACCGCAGCAGAAGGGCAGAGTTGATGATGACCAGGACGCTCCCCGCGTTATGGACGAGGGCGCCCAGGACCGGGCCCAGCAGCCCCGAGATGGCCAGGGCGATGGCGAGGAAATTCAGGGCCATGGAGAAGATGAGATTCACCCGAATCGTCCCCATCATGCGCCGGGACAGGGCCAGCAGATGGGGCAGCTCCCGTATTTCATCGTTCACCAGGGCGATGTCGGCGGCTTCCACGGCGATGTCGCTGCCGATGCCCCCCATGGCGATGCCCACATTCGCCTTTTTGAGCGCCGGGGCGTCGTTGATTCCGTCCCCGATCATGCAGACCTCCGCTCCGGCGGCCTGGAACTCACCGATCTTTTCCAGCTTGTTTTCCGGCAGGCACTCCGCGTAAAATTCCGGGATGCCCAGCTCGTCGGCGATGGCGCCCGCCGCGCGCCCGTGGTCGCCGGTGAGCAGCACCGGGGTTACGCCCAGGGCCCGGACCCGCTCCACCACCGCCCCGCTCTCCGGGCGCACCGTGTCGGCGAGCACGAGGAAGCCGACCGCCCGGCCGTTCACGGCGACAAAGGTGACGGTGCCGCCCCGCCGGAGATATTCTTCCCCCGCCTCCTCCGGGAGGGTGACGCCGTGGGCGGCCAGCAGCTTCCGGTTTCCGGCGAGGATTTGCTTCCCCTCCACCGTCGCCGCCACGCCCGCCCCCGGCAGAAGCCGGAACTCCGTGGGCGACTTCGTTTCCCCGCCCCAGCACTTCACGATGGCCTTTCCCAGGGGGTGCTCGGAGAGCCTTTCCGCGCTTGCGGCAAGGGCGAAGACCTCCTCCTCGCTGATTTCCGACAGGGACACCGCCGCCGTGACCGCGGGCTCGCCGCAGGTCAGCGTGCCGGTTTTGTCAAAGGTGATTTTTGACACCCGGGCCAGGCGCTCCAGGGCGTCCCCCTCCCGGACGAGGAAGCCGTGCTTCGTGGCGTTGCCGATGGCCGCCATGACCGCCGCCGGGGTCGCCAGCACCAGGGCACAGGGACAGAACACCACGAGGACGGTCACGGCCCGGATAATCTCCCCGGTGAAAACCCAGGCGAGCACCGCCGCGCTGAGGGCAATCACCACAATCCAGGTGGCCCAGCGGTCCGCCAGGCCGACAATTTTCGCCTTGCCCGCGTCCGCCGACTGCACCAGACGAATCATGCGCTGGATGGAGCTGTCCTCCCCCACCTCCGTCGCCTCCATCTCGAAGGCGCCGAAACGGTTGACCGTGCCGCTTTTGACCTTGTCCCCCTCCCCCATGTCCACGGGGAGGGATTCCCCGGTCATCACCGATTGGTCGATGGAGGTCTGCCCCTTTCGGATGACCCCGTCCACGGGGACGGTCTCCCCGGGCAGGACGCGGATGCGGTCGCCCACCTTTACCCGCTCCGCCGGGATGACCGTCTCGGTCTCCCCGGAGAGGAGCCGCGCCGTCCGGGGCGTCAGGCGCACCAGCTTCTCAATCCCCGCCCGGGCCCTCGCCACCGTCAAATCCTCCAGCAGCGCCCCCAGCTGCATGATGAAGGCCACCTCCCCGGCGGCGAAATCCTCGTGAATCACGACGGAGGCTATCAGCGCCATGGAGACCAGAACGTCCGCCTTGATATCGAAGCGGGTGACGAGGCCGATGATCGCCTCCAGGATGATGGGGATGCCGCAGAGGAGGATGGCGACCCATGCGATATCAAAGGGGAGGGGCAGAAAGTGAAGGCGGCTGTTCAGCAGGCTGAGGAGCAGGGAGACCCCGCCCAGGGCCAGCAGCACGATGTCCTTCTTCGTGCCCCCCAGCTCCATCCACGCCTCCAGCTTGTGCATGGCTTTTTTCATTGACGACCTCCTTGTACCCATGGGGGTATACCCATATTATACATATGGGGGTATGGGTTGTCAATGGGGCAAAAACAGAGGCGGCCCGCCGGGCCGCCTCTGCCGATGCGATTTGATTTTTCAGTTCATGTTCGCAAAGCGCTCAATGGCTTTGGTGAAGCTCTCAATCTCCCGCTCGTCGCCCTTTTCCACCGCGTCCCGGATGCAGTGCTGGATATGCCCCTCCAGCACGACCTGACCGGCCTTGTTCAGCGCGGATTTCGCGGCGCTGATCTGGGAGAGGATGTCCTCGCAGGCCACATCCTCGTCGATCATGCGGTCGATGGCCTTGATTTGCCCGAGAATCTTTGCCAGCCTGCGGTGCAGGTTTTCGGCGTCCATACATTGTCTCATGCTCTCACCTCCAAATCCGGCGGAGTACAGATGTTATATTTGTGAGTGATGCCCGGTCTTTTCCTCTACACCAGCCGCAGCAGGCTGGAGGCGATGGCAAAATAGATGAGGAGGCTCAGGGCATCCACGATGGTGGTGATGAAGGGGCTGGCGCAGACCGCCGGGTCCAGGCGCACCAGCTTGGCGATGATGGGCAGGGTACAGCCCACCAGCTTGGCGCAGAGGATGGTGGCCGCCATGGTGAGGCAGACCACCAGGGCCACCGGCACCGTGACCTCCGGGTTGTGCATCAGCAGCCGGTCGATGAGCATGACCTTGCCGAAGCACACAAGGCCGAGGGAGAGGCCGCAGAGCAGGGCCACCCGCATCTCCTTCCAGATGACGCTGCCGATGTCCGCCGGCTCCACATCCCCCAGGCTGAGGCTGCGGATGATGGTGACGGAGGCCTGGGAGCCGGAGTTGCCCCCGGTGTCCATGAGCATGGGGATGAAGAGCAGCAGGGCCGACTGGGCGGCCAGGGCGTTTTCAAAGGAGGAGAGGATCATGCTGGTGAAGGTGGCGGAGACCATCAGCAGCAGCAGCCAGGGGATGCGGTTGGACCAGATGGAAAAGACCCCGGTGCGGAGATAGGGCTTGTCCGAGGGCAGGATGGCGGCCATTCGCTCGATGTCCTCCGTGGCCTCCTCCTTGATGACGTCGATGGCGTCGTCGACGGTGACGATGCCCACCAGCCGCCGCTCCTTGTCCACCACGGGCAGGGCGGTGAAGTCATATTTCGCCATCATCTCCGCCGTGGTCTCCTGGTCCTCCAGGGTGTTGACGGAGATGACGTTTTCCTCCATGATGTTGCGCACCAGCTCGTCGTCCTCCGCCAGGATGAGGGAGCGGATGGACACGGTGCCGATGAGGTGCCGGGCGTCGTCGGTGATGTAGCAGTTGTAGACGGTCTCCTTGTCGATGCCGGTGCGGCGGATGCGCTTGATGGCTTCCCCCACGGTCATGAGGGGGCGGAGGGTCACCATCTCGGTGGTCATGATGCTGCCGGCGCTGTCCTCGGGATATTTCAGCAGCTCGTTGATGGTCTTGCGCAAGTCCGGGTCGGCGGTCTTGAGGATGCGCTTGACCACATTGGCGGGCATCTCCTCCACCAGGTCGGCGGCGTCGTCGGCATAGAGCTCGTCCACGACCTCCTTCAGCTCGTTGTCGCTGAAGCCCCGGATGAGCAGCTCCTGCTCCTCCGGCTCCATCTCCACGAACACCTCCGCCGCCAGCTCCTTGGGCAGCAGGCGGAAGAGGAGGGGAAGGGTCTCGTCGGGGAGCTCGGTGAACACGGCGGCGATGTCCGCCCCGTTCATGGTGATGAGCAGGTCCCGCGCGGAGGCGTATTTCTTCTCCTCCATGAGAGCGGCAAGGGCAGATTCCAGGCTGGCCATATCTTTCCCCTCCTTCCCGGTGTTTTATCGTGTTATTATAGCGCTCCCGGCCACTTTTTGCAAGCAGAAGCCGCCGCCCACGTCCCCATGAAAGGAAAAACAAAGAAAAAGATTGACAGGCAAGGCAACTTTGGTTAGAATTACAAAGCTGTCCACAGATTACTGCGGCGGAGTCACTTCCGCCGTCGAGTATAGCGGGCGGGAAAACCCTCCCCTCCGCGCCATCATTATTACAGGAGGTGTCCTCATGTCCACCGTCAGAACCTATCATCCCAAGAAGCGCCAGCGCAGCAAGGTGCACGGCTTCCGCAAGAGAATGGCCACCCGCAACGGGCGCAAGGTGCTGGCCCGCCGCCGCGCCAAGGGCCGCAAAGAGCTGACTCTCTGATCCGCTGGATACCCGGCGATGAAGTACACGGTCTCCCTCAAGGGCAACCGCGCCTTCCACAGGCTCTACAACAAGGGGAAATGCTTCCCCCAGGGGGCCGTGGTGGTCTATGCCCGGCGAAACGGCGGCCAGACGAGCCGCCTCGGGCTCACCGTGGGCACCAAGGTGGGCAAGGCCGTCGTGCGCAACAAGATCCGCCGCCGCCTGCGGGAAATCTACCGCCTGCACGAAAGTGAAATGAAATGCGGCTGGGACATCGTCATCGTCGCCAGGAGCCGGGCGAAGGAAGTGCCCTATCGGGTTTTGGAGAGTGAGTTCCTCCGCGCCGCGGAAAAGCTGGGGCTAAGAAAAGCATGAAAAGGCTCTTGCTTGCCCTCATCCGTTTCTACCGCAAATACCTGTCTCCGGCCCGCCCCCCCTGCTGCCGCTTCATCCCCACCTGTTCCGAGTATGCCCTGGAGGCGGTGGAGAAGTACGGCGCCCTCAAGGGCGGCTGGCTGGCTCTGAGACGGCTCCTTCGCTGCCACCCCTTCCACAAGGGTGGCTATGATCCTGTGCCCTGAAGGGGCACGATTTCTCATTTCCCGGATTTTCCACGAAAGGAGCACCGACTTGTTAGATTTCATAGCGAAACCCTTTGGCTGGCTGCTGCTGTGGCTCTATGAGCTCACGAACAGCTACGGTGTTTCCATCTTCCTCTTCGCCCTGGTGGTGAAGGTGGTGCTGCTCTACTTCTCCGCCAAGAGCAAGAAGAGCATGATGCGCCAGACCCGCTTCACCCCCTACCTGAAGGAGCTGGAAGCCCGCTACGAGGGGAACAAGCAGAAGTACCAGGAGGAGGTCGCCAAGCTCTACAGGGAAGAGAAGATCAACCCCATGAGCGGCTGCCTGTGGAGTCTGCTGCCCTTCCCCATCCTGCTGGCCCTCTACCGCGCCATCCGTTTCCCCATCACCATCATGATGGGTGTCTCCGCCGAGGCCTACGAGCAGATCAAGGCCCTGATGGAGTCCCTGGGCTACGTGGCGGATACCGGTGCCCGGTCCGTCGCCTACGGGCAGATTTATGAGTCCCAGTTCATCACCGCCAATTTTGACAAGTTCGCCGGCATCAGCGAAAAGCTGAAGGCCATCAGCTACAACTTCCTGGGTCTTGACCTGGGGGTGCAGCCCAATTTCCGCTTCTGGCAGTTTTCCGCCGAGAATGGCAGCCTCTGGGGCCAGTGGGGCCTGTTCCTCATCCCCGTGGCGGCCGCCGTTCTGAGCTGGCTGCAGGGCAAGATCAGCAATGCCAGTTCCGCCGCCACCGATCCCCAGACCGCCAGCACCAGCCGCACCATGATGATGATGATGCCCCTGATGTCCCTGTGGATCGGCTTTGCCATGCCCGGCGCCCTGGGCCTTTACTGGATTGCTACCTCCGTTTTCCAGATCATCCAGGACTTCATCCTCACCCGCCTCTTCAACCGCCAATTGGACGCCGAGGACGCGGAGCGCAACGAGCGCCTGCGCGCCCGGGAGGAGGAGCTGGAGCGCAAGCGGGAGGAGACCCGCCGCAAGCGGGAGGAGGGCACCACCGTTGTCAACCCCAACACCAGCAAGCGCAAGGTCCAGAAAACCGAGAAGCAGAAGACCATCGAGGGCGCCAACAAGTGGGAGAACGCGAACCGCCCGAAGAAAGAGGGCGAGGAGGAACCCTCCCGGGTGGGGGACCGCCCCTACGCCCGGGGCCGCGCCTATGCGCCGGACCGGTTCGGCCCGGATTTCGTGCCCCCCGCGGAGGAATCTGCCCCGGAGGACGAGGCTGAGAGCGCAGCGGAGGAATTCTCCGTCATCGCGCCGGAAGCCCCCGCCATCGCCGAGGGGGAGATCGCCGACGTCATGGACGCCGGGGACGAAGAAGAAAATAATGGAGATTGATTCATGCAGAAAGTCATAGAAGCCACCGGCAAGAACGAGGATGAGGCCATCGCCTCCGCCCTTGCCCAGCTGGGCAGGACGAGGGACGAGGTCTCCGTGGAGATCCTGGAGCGGAGCAAGTCCGGCTTCCTGGGAATCGGCGCGGTGCCCGCGAAGGTGCGGGTCATCTATGAATATGCGGAGTCCGGCGCGGAAAAGGCCGAGGTCTTCCTGAAGGGCCTGCTGGAACGCCTGGGCTCCGACGCGGTCCCCGTGGTGGAGTCCGGCGTGGACGAGAAGGGCGAGGAGTGCCTCAGCGTCAACCTCACCGGGGAGAAGCTGGGTATGCTCATCGGCCGCCGGGGGGAAACGCTGGATGCCATCCAGCACCTCACGGGTTATGTCGTCAATCGCGGGCAGAATAAGCGTATCCACATCAGCGTGGACGCGGAGGAATACCGGGCCAAGCGGGAGGAAAGCCTGAAGAGCCTCGCCTACAAGGTGGCGGCCAAGGTCGTGAAATACCGCAAGAATATGACCCTGGAGCCCATGAATTCCTATGAGCGCCACGTTATCCACACGGCGCTGCAGGATTATGAGGAAGTCAGCACCTATTCCACCGGCAGTGAACCCAACCGCCGCGTCGTGGTCGCCTACGGGCGCACCCACCGGGGCGAGCGGAAAAGCGCCCAGGAATAAGATTCCCTGACGGGCAAACAGGAGGAAAAGCAAATGGTATTTGAAAAGCTCAAGGAAATCATTGTGGACCAGCTGAATGTGGAGCCGGACCTCATCACCGAGGAGACCGACATTATGGCCGATTTGAGCGCGGACTCTCTGGATGTCGTGGAGATGATTGTGGAGCTGGAAAACGAGTTCAACATCACCATCGACGACGAGGAGGTCGCGAGCTTCAAGACCGTGGGCGACATGGTGTCCTACGTGGAAAGCCATATCTGAGGAGACAAGAATGAACGAAGAAGAACGGGGCTACGAAGTCGTGGAAGAGGGCTGCGAGGGCGACTGCGAAAGCTGCGGCGGTTCCTGTGAGAGCTGCGGCGGCTCCTGCGCCCAGCAGGACTTCCGGGCCAAGGCCCATCCCATGAACCATATCAAGCGGGTCATCGGCATCGTCAGCGGCAAGGGCGGCGTGGGCAAGAGCCTCATCACTTCCCTCTCGGCGGTGATGATGAACCGCGCAGGCTATCGCGTCGGCATCCTGGATGCCGACATGACCGGGCCCTCCATCCCCCTGGGTTTCGGGGTGCACGAGCGGGCCACCGCCAATGAGCACGGCATCCTCCCCGCCCGGAGCGGGAAGGGCGTAGGAATCATGTCCGTCAACCTCTTCCTCAATGAGGAGACGGAGCCCGTCATCTGGCGGGGCGCCATCGTGGCCAACACCGTCAAGCAGTTCTGGACCGACGTGGTCTGGGGCGATGTGGATTATCTCTTTGTGGACATGCCGCCCGGAACCGGCGATGTGCCCCTGACCATCTTCCAGTCCCTCCCGGTGGACGGCATCATCGTGGTGGCCTCTCCCCAGGAGCTGGTGGGCATGATCGTCACCAAGGCGGTGCGCATGGCCCAGATGATGGATGTGCCCATCCTGGGCATCGTGGAGAACATGTCCTGGTTCCAGTGCGACAAGTGCGGCGAGAAGCACTATATCTACGGCAAGAGCCGCCTGGAGGAGTCCGCCGCGGAGTTTGGGCTGGAGATCCTCGCCCGGCTCCCCATCCGCCCGGATGTGGCTGCCGCCGTGGACGCCGGAAAAATCGAGGACGTGGACTTCCCCGAGATGGCCGAGGCGGTGGAAAAGATCGCCAAAGCCCTGCCGGTGGAAAAAGAGTAAAACGAAACAGAATCGCGCTGCGGAGTTTTCGCAGCGCGGTTTTTTTGCCCGGGGACGAAAAATGTCTCGAAAAAACCCGTCTTATGGGGTGAAGGGAGGGGCTGGGATGGAGGATCATGAGATCGTGGCGCTCTACTGGGCGCGGGAGGAGCGGGCCATTGAGGAATCGGAGCGGAAATACGGCGCCCTCTGCCGGGGCGTGGCCCTGCGGGTGCTGGAGAGCATCGAGGACAGCGAGGAGTGCGTCAGCGATACCTGGCTCCGGAGCTGGAACGTCATCCCGCCCCAGCGCCCCAGCCTGCTGGGGGCCTTCTTCGCCCGAATCACCCGCAACCTGGCCCTGGACCGCTGGCGCTCCGACCACGCGGAAAAGCGCCGGGCAGGAGAGACCGCCCTTGCCCTGGAGGAGCTGGGGGACTGTGTTTCCGGGGAGAGCCTGGAGGACGAGCTGTCCAGGCGGGCGCTGCTCCATGCTCTGAACGGGTTCCTGCGAAGCCTCCCGGAGGGGGACAGGGCGCTGTTCCTGGGGCGCTACTGGGCTGTGAAAACCCTGGAAACCCTGGCAAAGGAGCGGGGCAGCAGCGTGAGCGCGGTGCACCGCCGGCTTTGCCGACTGCGCGCCGCCCTGGCGGAATATCTGAAAAAGGAGGGGATTGAGCCGTGACCGCTTTGGATTTGATGGAGACCCTGGGCGGGGTGGAGGAGGAGCTGCTCCAGCCCCTGCTGACCCCGGCGCGCCCAAGGCCCCGGCGGGCCCTGCGGGCCGCGCTGATTGCGGCGGCGGTGCTGGTGCTGCTGGCCCTGGCGGCCCTGGCGGCGTCGGAGAGCGGGCTGCTGGCCCGTTTTTTCCCCCACAGCTATGATTTGATTGCCGAGTACGTCACCCATGTGGAGGCCGTGGCGGAGAATGAGACCCTGCGCCTCACCCTCCACGAGGCGGTGAGCGACGGCTACCGCACCCTGGTCATCTACACCGTGGAGCGGCTGGACGGCGGCGGCATGGCGGGCTGGTCGCCGGAGCTGGCGATCTCGCCCATTGTCGATGGGGGCAATTCGCTGGGTAGTGGCAGCTCCTCCGCCAGAACCATCGGCGCGGGGGAGGCCTCGGCCCGGACCTACCTCTGGACCAACAGCGCCGCCGGGGACTGGGTGCTCCGGGGCGTCTCCCTCCGACTCCTCGGCCTGAAAAGCACCTCCGGCGGGGAGCGGCTGGATGCCGGGAGCCTGACGGCGGAAGCGGCCTTAAAGCCCTGCCCCTTGCGGATGGCGGAGCGGAACGCCGACGCCGGGGACGGTGATTTCTATGTGTCCATCCTCCTGTCGCCCCTCTCCCTGCGCATCCATAGCCTGCCCAACCTGGCGGGGCTGACGCCGGAGATGATGGAGATTCCCGGGGATGAGGACCGGACGGCCCTCGGACCGATGGACAACCGGGTGGAGCTCCTGTTCCGGGATGGCAGCCGCCGGGATGTGAGCGGCGAGATGCACCACCAGACGGTGCGAAGCTCCACCGGCGAGGTTGCGCAGATCGGGGATTTTTGGGATTTGCCGGATGTGAGCCGGGTGAAAGCAGTGGTCATCGACGGAAGGGAATACCCCCTCTCCGGGGGTGAGCCCCCCGCCCCCCGACAGGGCCTGGACTTGGAGGCCTCCTTCCTTGACAATCTCCGGGCCTGGACCTACGGGGACCACGTTCCCGCCCACCCCGCGCTGGAGGCGGAGGGGGCCGAGGTCCGCCTTGCCCTGGATGGCGTCTGGACCGATGGGGAAACCACGGAGCTGCTGCTGGAGATCACCGGCCCGCAGGAGGAGTATTGGGAGCTCGTGACGGAGGGGGGCTATCTCACCTTCGCCGCAGAGGATCAGCGGGGCAGGGCCCTGGCCGTGGGCGCGCAGAGCGGCGGCCTGGCCGATGGGCTGCTGAGCCTGGTGGTGTACTGTTCCGGCAAGGCGGCGCAGCTCACCATCGGGGATGGGGATGCCGCCCTGACCATCCCCCTGGACATGAAGAAGCTGAAGGCACTGCCCCAGATGGAGGCGAAGGCGGGCACACTCCGGCCCTCGGACTCCCCGGAGACGGCGGACGCCCTGCGCAGCGTGATCCTGGAATCCCTTTTTGCGGGCCTGACGCCGGATGAGACGGGCTATTCCGGGGACAACGGTCTCTATCGCCTCACGGCGAAGTCCCTGTACCTCGCGGAGGAGCCGGGGCTGATTCGGCTGCGGCTGTGGCTGGCGGCGGAGCGGGTGGACGGGGAGGCCTGGGATCTGATGATGCAGGAGCCCCTCAGAGCCTTTGAAGTGTGGGGGCTGAAGGACGGGGAGGAGGTCGCCCTCAACGGCGGCGTCGGGTACCAAAGCTACGTCTGGGGCGGTATGCGCTGGTATGCCCTGCAGGAGGAGTTCCGGTATGGAGATTATGCCATCCTTGACGCGCTGCCCTCCGACGCTCTCCCCAGGTCGGGCCTGGACACGGAGCCCCTGTCGCTGGACGGCCTGCGCCTCCTCTGGACGCCCCCGGAGGGCGGGCGAATCACCCTGGATTTGCCCATGACGGAGTGAAGCGGATGCAAAAAAGCCCGCCCCGAATGGGGCGGACTTTCAGACTGTCCGCCTGAATCGTCCCCGGCCAAAAGGCCGGGGACGAGGGATGCGACAGGGGCGTCAGACCATAAGCTCGCTCACCAGGGCGGCAAACTCCGCCGGGTCGGGGATGGGCATCCCGGCATAGAGCAGGGCCTCGCCGTAGAGGAGCTTCGCGTATTTTGCGGCCTTCTCCGGGTCCCCGGTATAGGCCCGCACCAGGCTCTCAAAGACGGGGTGGGCGGGGTTCAGCTCCAGCACCCGCTCGGCCTTGATCTTCTCCCCGGAGCCGGGGATGGAGGCGAAGTATTTTTCCATCTCCAGGGTGATCTCCCCCTGGGTGCCCAGGCACACCGGGGCGCTCATGAGGCTGCCGGAGAGCTTTACGGCGCTCACCGCCCCCTCCAGCTTGTCCTTCAGGAAGGTGAGCAGGGCCTCGTTGGCCTTTTCCTGCTCCTCCAGCTTGGCCTTGTCCGCCTCGTCCCCCAGGCCCAGGTCGGCGGAGTTTACGTTCCGGAGCTCCTTCTCGCCGTAGCTGCCCAGCATGTTCATGACGAACTCGTCCACCTCGTCCGTGAGGTAGAGGATGGCCCAGCCCTTCTGCCGCACCGGCTCCGCCTGGGGCAGCTTGTCCAGCCTGGCCACGGTGTCACCGCAGGCGTAGTAGATGTATTTCTGCTCCTCCGGCATGGCGGAAATATAGTCCGCGAGGCTCACGGGCTTTCCGGCGGCGGAGGAATAGAACATCAGCAGGTCCTGCAGCAGCTCCCGCTTCTCCCCGTAGCCGCTGAGGAGGCCGTATTTCAGCTGCAGGCCGAAGGCCTTGTAAAACTTGTCATACTGCTCCGGGGTGTCGGTCATGAGCTTCTTCAGCTCGTTCTTCACCTTTTTCTCCAGATTGGCGGCGATGACCTTCAGCTGCCGGTCGTGCTGCAAAAGCTCCCGGGAGATGTTCAGGCTCAGATCGGGGGAGTCCACCACGCCCCGGACGAAGCGGAAGCACTCCGGCAGCAGGTCGGTGCACTTGTCCATGATGAGTACGCCGCTGGCATAGAGCTGCAGTCCGGCCTCATAGTCCCGGGAGTAGTAGTTGTAGGGGGCCTTGGCGGGGATGAAGAGCATGGCCCGGTAGCTGACGTTCCCCTCGGCGCTGACGCGGATGACCTTCAGCGGGTCGTCCATGTCATAGAACTTGTCCTTGTAGAATTTCACGCACTCCTCGTCCGAGACCTCGCCCCGGCTGCGCTGCCAGATGGGCACCATGCTGTTGACGGTCTCCTCCCCCATTTTGATGGGGTAGCGGACATAGTCGGAGTATTTTTTGATGAGGCCCCGCAGCCGCCAGTCGTCCAGGAATTCGGAATACTTTTCGTCCTCGGTGTCGGGCTTGAGGGCGAGGATGATGTCGGTGCCCTGGCCCTCCTTCTCGCAGGGACGGATGGTGTAGCCGTCCGCGCCGCTGCTCTCCCAGCGGTAGGCCTGCTCCGTGCCGAACTTTTTGGAGATGACCGTCACCTTCTCCGCCACCATGAAGGCGGAGTAGAAGCCCACGCCGAACTGGCCGATGACGTCGATGTCCTCCCCGGCGGCGGCCTCCTTGTCCATGTTCTCCTTGAAGCTGAGAGAGCCGGACTTGGCGATGACGCCCAGATTATTGTCCATCTCCTCGTCGGTCATGCCCAGGCCGTTGTCGGAGACGGTGAGGGTCCGGCCCTCCTTGTCGGCGGCGACGGTGATGGAGAAGTCGCTGCGGTCCAGCCCCACGTTCCCCTCCGTCAGGGACTGGTAGCAGAGCTTGTCAATGGCGTCGCTGGCGTTGGATATGAGCTCCCGCAGGAAAATCTCCTTGTGGGTATAGATGGAGTCGATCATCAGCCCCAGCAGCCGCTTGGATTCTGCCTTGAACTGTTTCTTTGCCATGAAAAATCCACCTCGAATATAGAAATATAGTTGTTTGCAACATTGTATTATAGCACATTTTTTCCCCTTTTCAACGCCGAGGGGGGTGATTTTTCGCCGAACTGCCGCCCCGCAGCCGGGAAAATCGGTTTTTCCCCGTTTTTTGTGTTGACAAGCGCCGTGGATTCTGCTATTATCTCCGTTGCTGGTGCTTGCCGTCATGCTGGTGTAGCTCAGTCGGTAGAGCAGCTGATTTGTAATCAGCAGGTCGGGGGTTCAAGTCCGTCCACCAGCTCCAGCCCTTCCTTGGGGCACAAGTGAATACGGGGGTGTTCCCGAGTGGCCAAAGGGGACAGACTGTAAATCTGCTGGCTATGCCTACGGTGGTTCGAATCCACCCGCCCCCACCAATTCGTTAAAATCTCAACACTATTGTGTTGAGATTTTAATATTTCCCACACCATTTCAGGGATTTCAGGCTTCATCCTTTATGTGTCCGTGCCAGGTTTTCCAAGCGAATTGCGAAAGCTGAAACGCGAGTATAGGTGAAATACGAGCGTGCCAATGCTCCCGAATTTCTCTCCGAAAACGGCTTTGACCCACTTCTGACCCACACCAGAAAAAACTGAGAATCCATGCATCAAAATCATCGAGGAAGAGGATTACTACGCCGTGGCCCGCAACATTGCGCGCCACCACCATGAGCGATGGGACGGCAAGGGCTATCCCGACGGCCTGGCGGGAGAGTCGATTCCGCTGGAGGCGCGCATGATGGCCCTGGCGGACGTGTATGACGCGCTGGTGTCGGAGCGGGTGTATAAAAAAAGGCGTATTCCAAGGAAACGGCCTGCGCCATTCTGCGGGAGGGCGCGGGGTCGCAGTTCGATCCGGAGCTGACGAGGCTGTTTTTGAAGAGTCTGGGCGAGACTGCTCCCGCGGATAATCCGGAGCAGGAATGCGCCCGCGATACTGCGTCGGCATAGAGAGGAGCATACCCATGATGACCGGGAAGGTTATTTTTCAAAACGCCGGCGGCGATATCTGCCGCCGGTGTATCAACCGGAAATATGATTTATCCCTCAAACCATCGGATTGCCTTTATGGAAACGGCTATCCGGGCGTTTGCAGGAGCTGCGGCGCGGTTCAGAACATCGTCACCGGTCTGCGCCTGCGCGGAAAAATCAAGCTGCTTTTGCGATAAACAAAGGAGGAACAGCCATGAAAACCAAGCGAATTGTCAGTACGCTGCTGGTCGTCTGCCTGCTGCTGGCGCTGCTGCCGACGGTGGCACGGGGCGCTTGATGCGCACACGGCGCACAGCGGAAGCTGCGATCACGAGGGCAAGACGCTGACCGTGGAAGCAGAGGACGGCACAAAAGTCGAGCTCAGCAGCGATGCCTTAAAGGACATCGCCGGGCAGACCTCCGACAATATCAGATTTGATTTTACGAAAGAAACGCCTGCCGGGACCGGCGGCACAGGTGAAACTGACGCAAAAACGGCCTATGATTTGACCGTCACCGCGGGCGGCAAAACAGTCGATTTTGGCGGAAAGGTCGATGTGATACCTGCCGGATTTGCAGACGCTTCCTCCGCCCCTCTTCGCACCGCTGCCATCACGGCGCCAGACGGGAGCAGGCACTTTGTCGTGAGCAGCGAGCCCTTCCCGTACACCGACGTACCGGCAGGCAGCTACTACTATGATGCGGTGAATTGGGCAGATCTGCTCGGCATCACAAAGGGCACCGTGCCCGACCTGTTCAGCCCCTACGCCTCCTGTACCCGCGCCCAGATGGTCACCTTCCTCTGGCGGGCGGCGGGCAGGCCGGAGCCGGCCGCGACCGAAAACCCGTTCACCGATCTGGACGAGAACGCCTACTACTACAAGGCCGTGCTCTGGGCCGCCGAGAACGGCATCACGCTGGGCACCGGCGACGGAAGGTTCGACCCGGACGGCACGGTGACCCGCGCCCAGAGCGTGACGTTCCTGTTCCGCGCGCTGCGGGGGAGCGCGGCGGCGGGCAGCGGCTTTGCGGATGTCGAATCCGACGCATACTACCATGAAGCGGTGCTTTGGGCTGCGGAAAACGGCATCACGCTGGGCACCGGCGAGGGCAAGTTCAGCCCGGATGACGATTGCCTGCGGGCGCAGATTGTGACCTTCCTCTATCGGGCGTACCGCGAGGAATAGTGAACAGAACGTGCGCAAGTTAAAGCGTTGACGAAACACGGCGCGGACAGCGAATTCACTGCCCACGCCATGTTTTTTGCTAAATTTGCGACTGTTTCCGCAGATTTCCGTCGCCCCATCTTGACTTCCACTTCTCACAACGATATAATCCATATCGCAGTAAACCTTGTATCATTTCAAGGAAGGTAATACTAGATGAGGAATCTGGAAAAAGACGAACTGGAGATGGCGGCGCGGCGGGAAGCCATGCTGGCCGAGGGCTTTCGCCTGTTTTCGGAGAGGGGTATCGAGGCCGTCCCCATGTCCGAGGTGGCAAAGGCCTGCGGCCTGGGTATCGCCACGCTGTACCGCTACTATAACACAAAGCTGGCGCTGGTTCTGGCCATCGGCACCAGGCAGTGGCGGGACTATGAGGAGTATGTGCGCATGCAGCGCGAGGTTCAGCATGCAGATGAAATGACTGCCGCTCAGGAGCTGGACTTTTATCTGGGTTTTTATATTGACCTTTATCAAAACCACAAGGATTTGCTCTGCTTCAATCAAGATTTTAATAATTTTATTCGGCATGAGCGGGCTGCGCCTGAACAGCTCCAGCCCTATGTGGAGGCCATTACCATCTTTGCCCGCATGTTCAGCGGCTTGTATGAGAAGGGAAAGCGGGACGGCACGATTCGGACGGCGCTGCCGAAGGATAAAATGTTTGCTTCCACCAGCCACATTATGCTGGCGGTGATTGTTCGTTATGCCCAGGGTCTGCTGTTCTCCGGGGACAACGAAGTGAATATGACCGAGGAAATCCTGATGGTCAAGCGCATGATTCTGCGGGAGTTCGTCGTCGCGTAAAACCGCGCTTGGCGGTGCGAGTCATTTTTTTTGCCGGAATATGATAAATAGAATATCACGATAAAATAGCTATCTCAATCGGGGAGGAAACCATCTATGTCAAAGGCAAGAGGATTGAAAAGAATGCTGGCCCTGCTGCTGGCGCTGTGCATGGCGCTGGCTCTGCTGCCCGCCGCGGCGCTGGCGGCGGAGGACGACCCGAAATACGGGGAAGACCGGGCAGAGGGACAAATCAGTTGGAGCGGCGCCGGTTACACGGAATACTGGGACAGACTCGGCAATTATCAGGGCACGAGTTCCCCGGCCTGCAGAAACGCCGGCGGGCACAACTGGACCCTGGACGGACGCTTTGAGAACCGGGATAAGACCTGCCTGGAGTTCGGGATAAATCATTATATCTGCCGCAGCTGCGGCTGTACCATGACCAGGTATTCCAAGGCCACCGGCCACTGGCACAGCGTTTACGCCAGTCCGGAGGAGCATCAGGACCCGACCTGCACGGAAGCCGGTTATGATAAATACAGATGCTACAATTACGATAACTGCCGCGAGTATATCACCGAAGAGATTCCCGCCCTGGGCCACAGCTGGGCGATGTACAACGTGGTGCGTCCCTCCCGGACGGAGACCGGGCATTATGATTATCGCTGCCAGAGATGCGGCGCGACTTATTCCGAACCCATCCCCATGCTCAGCAGCTACAGCATCCCGCCGCTGATGACAACGCGGAAGAACAGCGAGGGCAAGTATGAGAAGGGCACCGAATCGCAGTTCCGGAACCTGTTCGACAAAACGGAGGACTGCGTCACCTTCAGCCAGCACTCCGCGACCCTGAACGGCGTTTACCTCAACCGCGTGACCACCGCCGCGAACGGCGCCCAGACGCTGACCATCGGCGAGGCAGCAGTGCGGGACGCGAACACCAAGCGGCTGGTGGCGATTGTTTACGCCGGGGAGCTCACCTCGGGCCACAGCCAAGACTACATCGACGTGCTGGTGGAAGAAGATTCCATTGACGTCTATCTGGTGGATTTCGGGACGATGGGGAAGAATGCCTCCCGGAAGGGCCTCAGGAACCTGACCGTGACGGGGGACTATGTAAACGTCTACCTGGTCAACAGCCATATCGGCATGATTGAAAGCACCGGGACGAACACCTATCCCGTCTACAGCGGCGGCTCGGAGGGGAGTGTCCGGATCTCCCTCTCGGGCTTCAGCTCCCATATCTATATGGGCGCGAGCGCTAACAGCGCGAGGCCGGGGAACGTGCACGCCGTCGTCACGGTGGATACGCCGTTTTACAGCGAGGAGGAGCCCCTGATTAACCATAACGGACATAAGCTGGAGATGGTGTACAATCCCGGAAGCCCCAATTATCCCTTCCGGATGTTCAACCTGGACAGAGGGCTGTGGGTGGATCCCCAGTACACCCACACGCCGAAGCTGGAGCTGGCCAACCTGACGGTGGATTCCCTGGGCTCTCCTGCGAACGGGACGGTGCAGAACGGCACCCTCCGCGGCCTGGGGGGCGCGAAGCTCATCGGCTGCAACTGGACGGTGGAGAACATCGAGCTCCGGGATTTCTCCCAGCTGGAACTGGAAAACACCACACTCAGCGCGGAGGGGAGCAGCGGCCCGGACTTCGTGCTGCATGAGCGGTCGGAGCTGACCCTGGGCGGCACCGTCACGGGGAATATCCGCGTCCGGGGCACCAACACCCTCCGGCTGAACAGTGCCGTGCTGAACGGCACCCTTCTGCTGGAGGGCGACAGCGACGACTACTACGACGCCATCGGCGAACGCTTTGTGGACTGGAACGGAAAGCCGCACTATCTGGACCTGAAGAACGGCGCGAACTACGCTTACAACGGCGCGAACCTGAGCCTGCTGCTGGGCGGGGAGAGCTATATCCAGCTGCCCGCCTATTTCCCGAATGGCGGGGAAACCCCGGGCATCATGGTGGACCAACAGGCCATCATGACCGTGAAGGATGATCCGGAGCGGGAGGGCGTGGGCGCGCTGACGGTGCGCACCATGGACAGCTATGGCAATCCATCTTCTCCCTATTACGCTTTCAGCGCCATCGGCGGCGCCCCTGCCCTGGAAAGCCCGCTGCGTCATGGCTGGATCTTCGTCCAGGGCGGCGTTCTGAATCTGCGGGGCTATAGCGGCAGCGCGGCCCTGGGCGGCTCGGCGCTGGATGGCTTCAGCCCCGACGGCGGCGCGCTCACCGTCACCGGGGGCGTGGTAAACGCTGAGGCGGAATATGGCGCTGCGGCCATCGGCGGCGCAAAATACGGCGACGGCGGCAGGATTGCCATCAACGGCGGCGCCACCGTCAATGCCAATACCCGGGGCGGCGGCGCGGCCATCGGCGGCGGGCTTCCGAAGTATGAGGAATACTACCAGCTGGTGGGCTATCAGTTGCTCCGAATCACTTACAATGGTGGTCCGACCGGCATTTATCTCTATCCCGATGAAAACGGCGACCTGCGTTATCTGAACAGCGGATGGTATGGCAGCGCAGAGAATACGGTCACTGCCGGAAATCTGTACAAACCCGTTTACAATTCGTCCGTCGAATCCCTGGAGCCCTACGATAAATCCGCCATCTACAAGAAAATGCTGGACTACGTGGGCGGCGGCGGCAGCGGCAACCTGGTCATTTCCGGGGGCTGCGCGGTGAGCGCCTGGGCGGATAACCCCCTCTATGGGGGCGGGGACAGCCGGGTGGACCGGGGCTACACCTTCTATCACCCCCTCAATGGGGAGCAGACCGAGCACGAATCCTTTGACCCGACGGGTCTGTATCTATACGACGAGGACAATTATACCCGCTATCACAGCTATTACGATAATGCCCAGGTGAACGGCGAAGACATATACACCTCCTGCTACTTCAGCCGGGAGACCGTTGAAGGAAGCGAGGAAATGAAGCTCGTGACCCACCCAATCGACGATTTGTATGTTGCGGTGGACGACAATGAGATTGGCGGGATGCCCAGCTACAAAAACGGCAGGCTCCCCGGCTATGTCCTCGGCTGCGCCTGCGAGGACGCCGTCTTCACCTACGGCAACTTCTTCGAGCTGTGCGGCTCCAGGGGTCTCAGCCCGGCGGTGGTCCTGGGGCAGTACGCAAGCGGCCCCAAGGAGGCGGCCTGGGACCGGTACTATGCGCCGGATTACGGCAGTACCACCATCCACGACCAGAACGAGGAACACGGAATCTGGATTCCCTCCATCGTCTCCCTGTATGATTCCTTCGTGCTGCGCATCGGCAACCACTGTGAGTCGAACAGCGAGGGGTACACCACCTTCATCGGCTATATACTTCGCCACGAGCTCCTGTCCCGCGCCTACTCCGTGCAGGGGCAAATCAATCTGAGCATCCCGGAGCGGCAGGAGTCCGATCCCCTGGAGCTTACCCTTCCCAGGGGCGCCACGCTGAAGCTGCTCTCCGGCGGCATTCTGAACGTGGGCGACGATATCACCGTTTATGAGAATGCGGAGGACGAGGGGCAGTTTATTGTGGAGGACGGGGCCATCGTCCGGGGGAAGGGCATGTGGCCGAGAAAGCCTGCCGACCCCGAAGCTCCCCCCACTGCGAACCAGGTCCGCAGCCTGCTGGCCCGCATCCGGCAGCAAAGCAGCGAAGGGGGCGAGGGCTCCCAGCCCACCGTGGTCACCCACCTGGGCGTGGTCCAGACCGACGACGGCAGGATGGTCCTCTCGGGCAACAGCCTGGACGAAATCCGGCAGCAGATGGCAGCCGCCGGCCTGACCGAGGATAAGCTGCTGACGGTGTTCAGCGCCGGCGACAGCGGCTTCAAAATGGAAATGGGCCATGACCAATACGGCGGGGATGTCATCACCTGGCGGCTCAATACCTACAGCACCGACACCGTGATTTCCCTGGTGCCCAATGGGGCGCTGGTGGCCACCCCCGGCCCCTACATGCTGGCCAATGACCACCTGGACCTGATTCTCACGGAGAAGAGCAACAGCGTAACGGTGATGCTGAAGAGCGCCCGGCTCTCCACGCCGGAATACTGCGTCTTCGAGGGCACCGGGGACGAGGAGCTGGAGCTTCATCTGGAAAAGCCCGGCAGCAAGACGGCCTTTACCATTCAGCTGGATGAGGACCAGATTGTAAACAATAAGTGCATCTTCGCCGTGCCCAAGTTCGCGGGCAGCGAGTTCACCGTCAGCACCCTGGCCCCCTTGAGAGACCGGTGCGCCATGCGCTTTGGCGGGACCATGAGCTTCACCACCCCCGTCTCCGACATCGCCGGCGTCACCGTCAACGAGCTCCAGCTCAACTATGACGGCGGCCTGGCCCTGGGCGGCATCAATGGAGGCGGCTACGTGAAGATCCCCGACATCGGCGGCTTCCCGGTGACCGGCAGCGCCAAGCTGGACCTCAACACCTTTGCGCCCAATCGCAAGCTCTCGCTGGATGTGACGCTGGATACCCCCATCTTCAGCGGCGCGTTCCGGGGCGGCTTCAAGGAGGCCAGAGGCGTCATCATGCTGGATTCTCTCTATGCGGAGCTGTCCGTAGGCAAGGGCGGCATCCCCCTGGTGCCTCCCACCGTCATCGGCTACCTTCAGGGCGGCGGCCTGGGCATCTCCGGCCTGGCGGACACCGTGGCCATGGACGGCCCCGGCGCGGTCCCGCTCCGCCTGGAGATCGCGGCCAAGGCCAGCATCATCGACGTGGTCTCCGGCTGGGCCAGGGTCTCCGTCGGCCCCACCGGCTTTGACCTGGATTTGGAGGACATCAAGGTCGCCGGTTACGACTGGATTAAGAAATTCGGCGCCAGCGCCAGCCTGATTACCGGCGAGAAAACGATTGACGGCATCAAATACTGGGGCGTGGACACCGATTTGAGCACCTACCTGGTGGTCGGCATCCCGCTGAAGAGCATCGGCTACGGGAATACCATCAACGATGACGAAACGGTAGCCGGTCTCAGCGCCACGGGTACCGTGGGCATCGGCTGCTTTGCCGGGTACAACAAGTCTGTGGAGAACGGGGCCACCTGGCTCTACTTCATCTATCAGCTCCGCGCCAGCGCCAGCCTTTCCGGCAGCCTGACCATCCCCAAGGGCATCGTGGGCGGCTACCTGCCCCTCTCCACCGTCACGGTGGGCAGCCTGGATTTGGGCTTCTATGCGGAGGCCAACGCCAAGACCAGGGTCAACGCCAGCGAGGTCGCGGACACCGAATCCCCGATGAATCTGCTTCGGCAGCTCTCCAATAATGTGGATTTGGACTTCAACGCGGCCATCGGCGCCAAGGCCTCAGCGGGCGTCGGCAAGGCCCGGGTTTATGTCCGCGCCGTCTACGTCCTGGGTGAGAAGTCCATCGATTTGGACTACGGCTTCGGTTCCGGCGGCAAGTTGGATCTCCAGGGTGCCCTCATGTCCGACGCCGTCTCCACCAGCGGCTACGATACCGAGCTCACCGCCGTGCTGATGGAGAATTCCGACGAGCCGGTTCCCGCCATCGTTCAGACCAGCGCCTACTCGGCGGCGAAGCTGGGAGGCCCCGTCCTCCTGGCGGCCGAGGATACGTTGGGTATGGGTTGGAATCCCGACGGCAGCGTCAGCGTCACGGTGAACCAGGCCATGGCCGGGAATGCCATCGTCGGCCTGAAGCTGGACCGAATGGTGACAGGCCTCAGCGCGGCGAATGTCTCCGTCACCAGGGGCGGCAGCGCGGTCACTCTGATTCCGGAGGTCTATGACGTGGAAGGCGGCTCCATGGTAGCGAACGCCAACTTCACCGTTGGCAGCGCGCTGCTCGGCGATGCCGAGGTTTCCAGCATCTGCTTTGTCCCCGATACGGCGGGAACCTATATCATTAAGCTAATCGATGTAAGCGCCGATTTCACGGATGGCGACGTCATCATCACCAGGAGCTTTGCCACCCTGGATACTGGCGACACCACTCTCGGCGACGCCAGCCTCAGCTACAGGGTCGTTGATGCCGCGGAGGGTGGCCGGTACAAGGTGCAGCTCTTCCTGGGCGAGGAAAAAGGCAGCGGCGACTATCTTCTGGCGGAGACCGAGGAGCTCACCGACAGTACCATGGACGGCAGCGTGTCCGTTTCCTTCAGCGGCAACCTGGCCCCCGGCGGCAGCTACTGCCCCACCATCCTGCTCCTTGAATACGTGGACGCCACGGATGGGACCGGGCAGTCGGTGGGCACCTGGGCCGCCGTGGACCAGATTAACCTGGACAGTACCGTAAACTATGTAAACTCGGAGGAAATTCCCGCCCCCGCAAGCGTCACCCTCAGCTACTCCGGCAACGGCAGCATGACCGCCGCCTGGAGCGCCGTGGAGGGCGCGGATTCCTACCGGCTCACCGTTTATCGGGAGACCGCCAACACCGTATGGGACGAGGAGACCCAGACCTTCGTCCCGGCGGAAGGCACCCACTTCGCGGACAGCGGCCTGCTTTTTGAGACCGCCGACACTTCCGCTCTCATGGATTTGTCCTCCCTCTACGGCGAGAATGCCGCGGCGCAGAACCTCAAGGTCGGCGTCCGGGCAATCAAGGCCATCTCCGGCTCCGAAGGCCAGACCCGGACCGGTCGGGAGTGCCTGTCCGATGCTGCGCGGCTGAAGGTTCCCACTCCGCCCACGGTCAGCTATTCCGACAATGTGCGGCTGGGTGAGGGCAGCAGCCACAGCATCGTCGCCGGCGCCTCCGGCACAGCCTTCACCGTCGCCGCCGGCAGTGGGACGAACATCACCGTCACCGGCAGCCTGTCCGCGACCACCACGGCCACCGACACCGGCACGCTGAAGGTCGAGGTGCCCGCGCCGACGGAGGATTCCCTCTCCGCGACGCCGGTCCTGGAGGTCACGGTAAAGGACGATGCCACCGGAGACTATACCCTGAACTACATCAGCGTGAGCTATGACACCGTGGCCCCGCCGCTGATTCTGGACCGCCTGGGCCGCTTCCCCAAGTGGGGCTCCGACGCGGGCCTCTATGCCGAGATTACCGGCCACACCGAGGCCGGAGTCACCGTCAATCTGTATGACATCCAGTATGGCGAGTATGATGGAGCATTTACTTATGTTTTCCTGACGGCGGTCACCGCCGCCGGGGACGGCAGCTTCTCCATCCCGGTGCACTTCACCGGCGCCCCTGCCTACTGCGTCCAGGCCATGGACGGCGCGGGCAACCAGTCCGTCGCCCTGACGGTGGATTTCCCCGAGTCCGACGTGGTGGTGAACCTGGATGCCAACGGCGGCGGCAGCAGTGTATCTAGCATCGGCCTGGCCGACGGCGGCGCCATTGGCGCTCTGCCCACGCCGGTCAGCAGCGAGTCGAATGAAGTGTTCGATGGCTGGGTGCTGATGGCGGCGCCGTTTATCGACTCGGGAGAAGACGAGGTGGTTGAGCTTGACCCCAACGCGACTGTAGGCACGGAGACCACGGGCACAAATACCGAGGGCACGGAGACCACGGACACGGAGACCACGGCTAACGAGGCAGAGCCTGCGGCGATTCCCGTCACGGCGGACACGGTGTTCACCAGGACGGACGCTGGGGAAACCCTGGTCTCCGATGCCAATGGCAAGCCGCTTGCCTCCTTCAGCGGGGACCCAATCCTGCATGCCCAGTGGACGCGGGGCGTCACTGTGAGCTTTGAGCCGGGCGAGGGCGCAGCCTGCGATTTGGCAGCGCGCCTGTGCAAGGTGGGCTCCGCCTTCGGCGAGCTTCCCGTCCCCCGGCGCACGGACGGCGGAAGCCTGCTCTTCCTGGGTTGGTTCTGCGGCGCGGAAAAATACACGGAAACCAGCGTCGTCACGGAAAACACGGCCCTGACCGCCCGCTGGGCGACTCCCGTGACCGTCACCTTCGATACCGGCCTGGGCGGCCTGGAGCTGGGGGATGTGAGCAGCGAAGCCATCACCGACAGCAGCCTGGTAATTCCCATGGGCAGTGCCATCGAGACCTATCCTTCCGCCGTCGCCACCGGCTATACCTTTACCGGCTGGTATAACGGTGAGAAGCCGGTCAGCGCCGGGGCCCTCTACATCATCGACACCACGCTCACCGCCCATTGGGAGCGCAATACCGCCGCCCTGACCGTCACGCAGGATAGCATCAGCGACACGCAGACGCTTCCGGAGCCGGTGATTACCTGGCCCACGCTTCCCGAGGGCGAGGAGTGGGCCGGAGAAGCGATTGTCAGCTATGTCGGGACCGGCGAAACCGAATACCTCAGTTCGGCAAAACCCACGAAGGCCGGCAGCTACGAGGTCGTTGTGCATCGGGATACCTTTGAAACCGCCTATGTGGGCAGCGCGGAGTTTACCATCGCCCGCACGGGTGTGACCCTTTATGACATTACCGTTGATTCTGTTGAGCACGGCAGCGTCAGCGTCAGCCGGACTGCGGCCGCCCAGGGCGACACCGTGACCCTCACCGCCGCGCCGGACGCGGGCTATGCGTTCCAGAGCTGGAGCGTGACCCGGGGCGATACGCCCGTGACCGTCACGGACGACCGCTTCACCATGCCCGACGGGGCCGTGACCGTCTCGGCAGCCTTTGTGGAGAAGCAGGTCGTGACCCTTTCGACAAGCTCATCTCCGGAGGGCGGCAACATCCGGATTGAAACGGACACGCCCACCCGGATTCATGCCGGGGACAGCGTTACCCTTACCGCTCCGGCCAGGAACGGCTATCAGTTCCTGGGCTGGTTCAAGGTCCCGGACGACACCGGGAATCCGGAGTGCACCACCCTGACCTACCGCTTCACGATGGAGGAAAATACCGAGCTGCAGGCGCGCTATGAAGCCGTCGGACAGGCGGAGGTGGAAATCAATACCGCCAACGGCGCGAAATACCACGTCGGGACGGATTCCTCCATTCAGAACGGCCAGACCAGAACGCCCCATGCCCTTGGCACAGTGCTGACGATTTACGCCGAGGACCCGGGCAGCGTTTTGCAGTGGCAGAACGAGAGCGGCAAGGTGATGGGCCGGGGCGCTTCCCTGACGCTCACCGTGACGGACAGCATGAAGGTCACCCTGGTGTACAGAACGCCGGAGAACAACCAGTCCATCGTGCAGTTCGTTTCCGGAAATGACCAGGTGCTTCGGGCGCAGCAGTATGCCGCCGGTATCAGCGCCGACAGCATCAGCTTCCCCGCCCCGCCCAGCAAGGTCGGCTACATCTTTGAAAAGTGGGTGTTTGAGGGCACGGAGAACGAGGCTGCGCCCGAAACTATCCTGGCCAAGCTGGGAAAGGAACCGCTGATTACGGTCATCCCCGCCTATACGAAGGATGAGACCGCCTACGCCGTCACGGTCAACTATTCAGGTGATGGGCTCGCGGTTCCCGCCGGCACATTTGCGGGCATTACCGTGGGCACGGGCTACACCGTTACCGCCCCGGAGCTCGACGGGTATCGCTTCGAGTGCTGGAAGCTGAGGGATACGGTGCTGAGCTACAAGGACAGCTACTTCCTCCAAGTGACGGGGAATGTCACCCTCACCGCCTGTTATGTGGCGGAGTCTCAGACCGTTGCCGTTCAGCCGGTCATCGCGCTGACGAAGCTCTTCACCGGCGTCGTGGGGGATGCCCACAAGGTCACGGCGGTCGCCACAAGAAGCGTGCCCGAGGGCTACACGGTGCTGGAGCAGGGCATGCTGTACGGCAAAGAGCTGGATAGCCTGACGGAGGAGACCTTCCGATACGGGACCGAGGGCGTGCGCCGCTATCAGTCCGGCGACCTGTCCCGGAACGGGGTGCTCAACATGAACCTGTCGGTGTCCACGGATGAGCTGGTGGTTTTCTTCCGGGGCTATATGATTCTGCGCAACGAGAGCACCGGCAACACCGAGACCTGTTACACCGAGATCTGGAAGGGCAGCTATGCCCGGGGCAGAATTACCGATTGAAAGGAGAGACCATCGTGAACAAGGAGCCTTATGAGCCCATGGAGCTGGAGGTCATCCGCTTTGAAACGGAGGATGTCATCACCACCAGCGGCGGCGTGGATGAAGGCGAAGATGGATTCTGAAAACCGGCCTTGGGGCGGGCAGGATTGCCCGCCCCGGCGGAACATGGGGAGAGAATGAACATGAAACGATTATTGGCGCCCCTGGCGGCGCTTGTGCTGGCACTGGCGCTCAGCGCGGGCGCCCTGGCGGCGGAGGTATATATCCACGGCTATTTCATCTACACGGTGGAGGACCAGTCCGTCACCGTCACGGCCTATACGGGCAAGGAGGCGGAGGTCACGGTTCCCGCCATGATTGGCGGCAGCCCGGTGAACACCATCGCCGCCGGGGCCTTTGCAGACAATGACTATGTGAAAACCGTCCACCTCCCCGACACCGTGACCACGGTGGAGGAGGGGGCCTTCGGCCCGGGGCAGACAGTGATTTTTTTCTGGATGGAGGAGGCGGAGCCTTCTCCGGGAGAGACCCCGGAGCCCTCCTCGGAAGTCTCCTCGGAGTCTCTCGCGGAACCAGCACAGGAACCCTCTCCGGAACCTACCCCGGAGTCCGAAGCGGGCAGCTCAGAGGACTCGGGCGTTGAAGATGTCGAGATTGGCATTCCTTACGGCAGTATCGGCAGCAGTGTCGGCGGCAGCACGCCCGCCCCTGCCGCGCCTCCCGCCAACCCGGCAGCCCCCTCTGAGGACACCGCAGACCCCGCCAAAGGCCCGGAGGTCCAGGTCTCCACCCAGCACGTCACGGTGGACGGCGAGAAGAGGGAGATTGAGCACTACAACATCGACGGGAACAACTATTTCAAGCTCCGGGACCTTGCCTGCATCCTGATGGGCACGCCCTGCGCCTTTGATGTGAGCTATGACGAGGCCACCCGGCACATCAACCTCACCACCGGCGGCGTTTATAGCCCGCTGGATACGGATTTGCAGCTGGGGGAGGACAAGTCCGACTCCGCCGTGGTCAGCACTCAGCCTTTGTATGTGAATGGTGAGCCGGTGTCTCTTCGCGCCTTCAATATCGGAGGGGACAACTATTTCAAGCTGCGGGACCTGGCGCCTTACCTGGGCTTTGGGGTGGATTATGACGAGGCCACCCGCACGGCGCAAATCCTGACCCGTGACTGAGCGGTTCGACCCGGTGGTTTACAGCCTTGCCGGGCGGCGGATGGCGGTTCATACCCTCCACCCCGATGTACATACCCTCTGCGCCGAATATCGCGCAGAGGGTATCGCCGATTTTTCCCTGCGGACTACCCAGGCGGACATCGACTTTGAGCGGGAAAAATCCGCCCGGGAGGATGAAACCGAGGGTATTCCCCTCCGGCACTTTTCGGATGGCTATCTGGAAACGCTGGCGGTTTACCGCAAGATCGCGGAGAAAATGCCGGACTATGATACCATTCTCTTTCACGGCTCCTGCGTAGCCGTGGACGGCATTGGGTATCTCTTCACCGCGAAAAGCGGCACGGGCAAATCAACCCACACCCGGCTCTGGCGGGAAAACCTGGGAGATCGGGCCGTGATGGTCAACGATGACAAGCCGCTGGTCCGCATTTCCGACTCCGGCGCGGTGGCCTATGGCACTCCCTGGGACGGCAAGCACCGCCTGAGCAGCAATATCGCCGTCCCGCTGAAAGCAATCTGCATTTTGGAGCGGGCGGAAAAAAACACCATCCACCCCATTTCCGCGAGTGAAGCGTATCCCATGCTTTTGCAGCAGGCATATCGCCCGGTGGATGGCATGGCACTGAGTAAAACGCTGACCCTGATTGACAAACTGGCGGCATCCGTCAGCCTCTGGCGATTGGGCTGCAATACAGAGATTGAGGCGGCGCGTAGCCGAAAAGACAAAACACCACCGCGCCGATGAAGTTCACAAGCAAATCCTTCATGGTGTCAATCAGACCGATATCCAGATAACCGCCCTGAATCACGAAGCTTTCTCCGTCGCCGTACAGTATGACGGTCTCCTGAATGTCCCGCAGGAGGATTGGCACATTCGCGCCCGCCGGATTGATGAAGATGCTCCTGACTGTGCGGATGAGGGTGTCCTTCTGCATATCCGCCGCGAAAACATGGTCGGCAAAAAATTCGATGAACTCCCAGACGACGCCCACCGTCATGGAAAAGCAAAAGGCCATAAATGCCAGGTATGCCGGCGACAGATGGTTTTTTTGGGATTGGCGGTTCAGTAAATCCACCAGCGAAAACCCGATGGCGGCGCACAGAAAGCCGTTGAGTGTGTGCAGCATGGTGTCCCAGCCGGGGATTCTGCCGAAGAAGTTGTTGATTTCCCCGAGAATCTCAGCCGCGAAAATGAAGCAGTAGATGATGGTTTCAAGGGTGGTCGGCAGATGGACGGAGAACCTCCGCCGGATGAAATCGGGCAGTGTGAACAGCAGCAGCGTTAAAACGCACATGAGGAAATTGATAATCTCCCCCTGAACCAGCATCTCCACAGCAGAGACCACCGTCAGCACGCGCAGGGCGACGTAGATGGTCTTTGCGACCTTTCCCCGGCTGTTCAGCGACTCCGCATGCCGCCGGCAAAAGAGATCGTACCGCTCAAACCGCCGCCGGAGCCGACGATTCAGTCTGCCCAGCCATTCCCTGAGCTTGACAATCAGCACAACGAACCCGTAGGCGGAATAGAGATAGGCAATCAGCGCCAGGGAAGCCGCCGAATCTGATTTGGTGAACACATAAGCGTCAAGAAGGCCGGATGTCAGAATAATCAGGATTGCCTGCCAGTCACCCAGGCGAAAAATTCTGCGCAGCACCGATGTCTCTTTCTTCACGGTAACACTCCTTCCCGCTTTTTTAATACTACTATTCAATAAGAAGAGGACAAAGATTTACGAGATGAATTTGTGCCAGGCGAGGCGGCCTTCGCAGAGCATAATGGAGATATATGGTCAAGAAGGATAACGAAGCATGGCGCAAATTCAGCCGTAAAGATTGTCTGATTTCTATTGAATAGTAGTATCAGACAGCGCCGCACAATTTGCGTCATGGCCTGCCTCCGCTGCACATTCGCATATACAGGCGTCGGGGGGCACAGCGAAGCTGCTGCAGCCCCCCGATGCGTCTGCCGGGCAGCGCCCGGGGCCGCTGGAGTCTCTTTACTCGCCGCCCTGCTCCGCGATGAGCCGGGCCAGGGTGTCATAGAGGCGCTCCGGCTCGATGGGCTTGGAGAGGTGGGCGTTCATGCCCGCCTGGAGGGAGCGCTCCACATCCTCGTCAAAGACGTTGGCGGTCATGGCGATGATGGGGATGGTTTTGGCGTCCTCCCGCGCCAGGGCCCGGATGGCCCGGGTGGCGCTGAGCCCGTCCATCACGGGCATGCGCACATCCATGAGGATGGCGTCGTAATAGCCCGCGGGCTTCTCGCTGAACATCTGCAGGGCGATCTCCCCGTTCTGGGCGTGCTCGGCCTCCATGTCCTCCAGGGAGAGCAGGTCCTCCAATATCTCCGCGTTCTGCTCCACGTCCTCCGCCATGAGCACCCGCCGCCCCGCCAGGTTCCTGGCCTCGGTCTCCGGCTCCGCCGGGGTCTCCGTGACTTCGCCGCCGGAGCGCCTTAGCAGCACGGCGTGGACGGTGCGCAGCAGGCTGTCGGAGAAGAGAGGCTTGGCGAGTATGCCGTCCACCCCGTCCTCCCGGGCCTCGTCCTCGATGATGTCCCAGTTGTAGCCCGTCAGCATGATGACGGCGGTCTCCCCGCCGTCGAAGGCGCGGAGGGCGCGGGTGAGCTCCAGCCCGTTCATATTCGGCATCTTGTAGTCCGTGAGGAGCAGCGGATACGCTTCCCCCCGCTCCCGGGCGCTGCGGAGGCAGGCCAGGGCCGCCCCGGGGTCCGTGAAGGTCTCCGCCTCGATGCCGATGGCCCGCAGCACCACCTGGGTATGCTCGCAGGCAATCTCGTCGTCGTCGGCGACGACGGCCCGCAGCCCCTCGGGCAGGCGGATGCCCCCCTCCAGGTGGGCGGTGCGGCCGGAGGAGCGCAGGGTCACGGTGACGGTGAAGGTGCTGCCCACGCCCTTTTCGCTCTCCACCCGGATGTCACCGTTCATCATCTCCACGAAGTTTTTCGTGATGGCCATGCCCAGGCCGGTGCTGCCGTAGCGGTTGGCGGCGGTGGCGTCCTCCTGGGAGAAGGCCTCGAAAATCCTGGGGATGAATTCCTTGTCCATGCCGATGCCGGTGTCCTTTATCTCGAAGCGCAGGGTGCACATGCCCTCGAAATCCGCCGTCTGCTCCACGGTGAGGGTGATGTTTCCGGGGGCCTCGGTGAATTTCACGGAGTTGCCCAGAATGTTGATGAGCACCTGCTTGAGCTTCATGTCGTCGCCGTAGTAATAGTCGGCGACGTGGCCCACGATGACGCAGTCATAGTGCAGGCCCTTGTCCTGGCACTGGCCGTTGATGATGATGTTCACCTGGTCGATGAGCTCCCGGAAGGAGAACTCCTCGTTTTTCAGCACCATGCGCCCGGATTCGATGCGGCTCATGTCCAGGATGTCGTTGATGAGCCCCAGCAGGTGCTTGGCGCTGGCGCCGATTTTCTCCAGCTGCTCCCTCGTCTGGGGCTGGAGGTTGGGGTTTCTCAGGGCGATGGAGTCCAGGCCGATGATGGCGTTCATGGGGGTGCGGATTTCGTGGCTCATGTTGCTGAGGAAGCTGGTTTTGGCGCGGCTGGCTTCCTCCGCCAGGGCCTTCTCCACCTCCGTCCTGCGCTCCCGCTTCTGGGTCTGGGAGTAGATGTTGAACATGATGAACAGCGCAATCACAATCAGGGCGACCTGGATGCAGATGCCGATGCTCAGGGACCGGCTGACATGCTCCAGCGTATCCTGCAAATACTCGAAGGACTGCCGGGTGGCGCCGCTGACCACGTCCACCCCCGCCTCCTCCAGCTTCTCCAGGTAGTAGTTCTGAATGGGGGCGACGGATTTTTCCACGGCGGTGTCCGCCGATTGGCTCATCCACACGCTGGAGGTGAAGATAATCAGCCCCAGCAGCACCACCCAGGCGACGATGGAGCGGCCCAGGCGCTGGCCCTCGTCGTGCTTCATGACGGTGCGGAACACGATGAAGCCCAGGATGCCCCGGAAGGCGAGAATCAGGTAGGACTCCGTGGAGAGGGTCTTCACGGAGGTGATGTTGGGGATGAGGAATTCCAGGGCAAAGAGCAGGGCGATGACCAGCCCCGCGATGCCCGTGACCATGACGGATTTCCGCTTCTCCTGCCGCGCCGTCCGCCAGGCGGCGGCGGAGGCGAAGACATAGGCGATGGTGGCGCCCACGGTGGTGACGTCCACAATCCAGCTGATGGCCGTGCGCCCCAGGAAGGGGAAGATGACGGAGACGGCAAGGATGATGAGAATGGCCCTGCGGGGGACGTGGTTCTTGTCCAAGGCCCCCAGCCCGCGGGGCAGCAGGCCGTCGTCGGCAAGGGCTGTAATCAGGCGGCTGAGGGCGACAAAGTGGCCAATCAGCCCGGTGAAGATGGCGCAGAGGGCGGCGGTGCCCAGAATGGCGGAGCCGGCGGTGCCCAGGGCGCTGTGGGCGGCGAAGAAGGTGGGCTGGGAGGTGACGCCGGCATAGCTTCCCAGGGCCGAAATGTACTCCGTCCACCGGCCCGCGCCCTCCGGCAGGGCGGTGACGGCCAGGAGCGCCAGCAGCGCGTAGGCGGCGGCCCCCGCCGCCAGCGCGAAGGCCATGACGCGAAAGCTCCGGCGCAAATCATATTTCGCCTCCGCCGCGGAGTGGGTGATGGACTCGAACCCCACGAAGGCCCAGGGGGCCAGGGCGAAGATGGTGAACACGCCGCCGAAGGGGGTGTGCTCCGGGGAAAAGGCGGGGGAGAAGGGCTGGGAAACCCGGCTGCGGCCCAGGGCGAAGAGGAAGCAGAGCACGATTCCGGCGAAGAGGGCCACAGCCATGACGAGCTGTATCCCCGCCGCCAGTCGGCGGCGCAGGCAGAACAGGGCCGCCAGGACCAGGGCCAGCACCGCCAGCAGCACCTCGCCCATATAGACGTGGTAGCCCGCAATCTCATAGTGGAAGCCGAACTGGAAGGCATCCCCCAGGAGCGTCCGTGCCACCAGGGGCAGCGCGGAGGCGTTGGCCCAGATGATGGCCACATAGGTCAGCAGCAGAAACCAGGCGCTGAGGAAGCCGTGGTCGTAGCCGAAGCTGTATTTCGTGTAGGTATAGGTGCCGCCGGCATCCGGGTATCGGTTCATCAGGTAGTGGTAGTTGGCCCCGATGACCAGCATGACCAGCGCCCCCAGCACGATGCCGACGGCGGTGCCGATGGGTCCGGCGATGGGAAGGAAGGTGCTGCCGGGCATGATGAACGCGCCCCAGCCCACGCTGCAGCCGAAGGCCAGCGCCCAGGCGCCCGAGGCGGTCAGATAGGGGGAGCGCGCTCCCATTTCTCCTCGCGATGATGCGATGCTCATGGCGTTGTGATTACACCTCTTTGTTTTGTTTTCAGACGTTCTCCTCATAGGCGCGAATCCCCTCCGCCGTCTGCCGGTAGACTTCGCCCACCCGCCGGAGCTTCTCCGCCACGGCGTCGTCCCCCAGCTGCCGGGCGCTGCCCGGGCGGAACTCGTCGGAGAGCTCGGCGGCGAGGGCATAGAGCTCCGTGAGGCCCAGGTTCCCGCAGATGCCCTTGACGGCGTGGGCCGTCTCGAACATCCGGGTCGCGTCCAGCTCCTCCCCGGCGCTCAGAAGAGCCTCCACCGCGCCGTTCTGGGTGAACTTGCGGATGTGCTTGTCCACCAGCTTTTCCACCCGGAGCACCCGCATCGCCTGGTCGTAGTCGCCTCCGATGCTCTGATACAATTCCTGCAGCGTCATGACCCTCATTCCCTTTCCGTTTCGATTTCCTTGCGAATCAGCTCTTCAAATTCCGCAGGGGGCAGCGGGCGGGAGAAGTAGTAGCCCTGCACCAAATCGCAGTCTCCCTTCCGCAGAATGTCCAGCTGACCCTCGGTCTCCACGCCCTCCGCCACCACGGACACCTGGAGATACTTGGCGATGTCCAGGATAAGGGTCACCAGCTTGCGGTCCGTCTCGCTGGTTTCCAGGTTGCGGATGAACTTCATGTCCATCTTGAGCACGTCCACCGGCATGTCCGAGAGCATGTTCAGGGAGGAATAGCCGGAGCCGAAGTCGTCCATCTCAATCTGGAAGCCCTTCTCCCGCAGGCGGCGAATCACATCCAGCAGCTGCTTTGCGTTGTCCGTGTAGGCCGACTCCGTGACCTCCAGCTTGATGTTGTGGTAGTCCAGGCCGTTAGACTCAATGAGCTGCTCCAGCCGGTCGATGAGCGTGGGGTCAAAGACATCGGAGCGGGAGAGGTTCACCGACACCGGCAGGATGAAGCCGTATCTGTCCCGCCACTCCGCCACCTGCCTGGCCGCCTCCCGCCACACGAAGCTGTCCACGATGCCGATGAGGCCGTTGCCCTCGAAGAGGGGGATGAACTCTCCCGGCGAGATCATGCCCAGCTCGGGGTGGAGCCAGCGAATCAGCGCCTCCGCGCTGGCCAGGCGGGGCGGGTGGCAGCGGATGTCGTATTTCGGCTGGTAATAGACCTTCAGCTGCCCCGTCTCCTCCGCGGTGCGCAGGTCGTTCAGGAGGCGCTGGTTCATAAGCTCCTTCAGGCGCATCTCCTCGTCATAAATCATCAGGGGGTTCTGGAAGTCGCCCCGCACCATGCTGCAGGCGGTCCTGGCCCGGTCAAAGAGCAGCACCGGCTCCACCCCCTCCCGCCAGGGCTTCACCCCCATGCGCAGATGGATGCTCACGTTGGGGGAGAGGGTGTTGACCTTCTCCTGGAAGCGGTCCAGCAGGGCCCGGTAGTCCGGCTGGGGGGCGCAGTAGATGTCGAAGCGGTCCGCCTCCAGGCGGCTGGCAATCCCCTCCGTCTCGGAGAGGAAGGCGCGGATTTCCTCCCCCAGGGCCGCCAGCACCTTGTCCCCGAAGTCCCGTCCGCTGAGGTCGTTGAGGGAGTGGAACTGCTCGATGTTCAGCACGACGGCGTCCAGCTTCAGCTCCGGGTGGTAGGTATAGAGCCGATTGGCATATTCAAAGAAGAAGTTGCGGCTGTACAGCCCCGTGAGGCGGTCGTGCTCCGCCGCGGAAATCAGCTGCCGCCCCTCGCTGAGCTCGATGATGCGGCTCACCCGGGCGAGAATGATCTCCGGCATGTCGAAGGGCTTGGTGATGAAATCCGCCGCGCCCAGCTCCAGGGCGCGGAGCTCCGCGTCCTTCTCGGCGGTGAGCACGATGATGGGGAGCTGCCGCAGCTGCTCGTCCTCCCGGACGGTTTCCAGCACCTGGAATCCGTCCATGACCGGCATCATCAAATCCAGCAGGACGACGGACAAATCGTTCAGGTGCAGGTTGATTTTTTCCATGGCCTCCCTGCCGTTCTCGGCATAGATGACCTCATATTCCTCCTCCAGGATTGCCCCCAGGGCATCCCGGTTGATTTCATAGTCGTCCACCACCAGCACCAGCTGCGGGCCCTGGATTTGCCCGGCTTTAATCATGCGTCCTTCCCCCTCCCGCTTTTTGCCCGCGCCATCTCTCTGCGCAGGGCGGCATAGAGCTGTTCGGCGTCCGCCGGCTTGGCCAGGTGGCAGTTCATGCCCGCCTCCAGCGTCGCCTTGACATCGTTTTCAGAGGAATTGGCCGTCAGCGCGATGATGGGAACGGTCTTCGCGTCCCCCCGCTCAAGGCCCCGGATGCACCGGGTGGCCTCCAGCCCGTCCATGACCGGCATCCGCATATCCATGAGAATGGCGTCATAGTGGCCCTCCTCCGACTGCCGGAACATTTCAAGGGCAATCTGCCCGTTTTCGGCGTGCTCCGTCTCCGCGTCCTCCAGCTCCAGCAGGTCCGTGACGATCTCCGCGTTCTCCGGGATGTCCTCCGCCAGCAGGATTTTCCGCCCCGCCAGGGTGACCGGCGCCCCCGGCGTCTCCGCCTTTTTCGGGCACCGGGCAATCTGCATCGGCACCGTAACGGTGAAGGTGGAGCCCACGTTTTTCTCGCTCTCCGCGGTGATGCGCCCGCCCATCAGCTCGATGACGCCCTTGGCGTGGGCCAGGCTCAGGCCGCTCCCGCCGCGCTCACTCGTGGCGCTGGAATCCTCCCGGGAAAAGGCGTCGAAGAGTCTCGGCAGAAACTCCGGGTCGATGCCCACGCCGGTATCCGACACGGTGAAGCGCAGGGTGCGCACATCCCCGCCGTCGAAGGCGGCGCCCACGGCAAAGCGCACCGTGCCCGGCGCCTCGGTGTATTTCACGGCGTTGTCCAGCACGCAGAGAAGCGCCTGCTTGAGCTGCAGCGCATCCCCCAGATAACAGCCGTCGGTGTTCTCCTCCATGCGGAAGTCGTACTTCAGCCCCTTTTCCTCGCACTGGGTCTGGGCGATGGCCCCCACCTGCCCCAGCGCGTCGGAGAGGGAGAAGGCCTCCCGCTTCACCTCCAGCGCCCCGGTCTCCAGGCGGTTCATGTCCAGGATGTTGTTGATGAGCCCCAGCAGGTGCCGCCCGCTCTGCCCGATTTTTTCCAGGTGCGCCCGGGTCTCCGGGGGGAGGGCGGGGTTTTTCAGCTCCACCTCGTCCAGCCCCAGGATGACGTTCATGGGGGTGCGCATCTCATGGCTCATGACGGCGAGGAAATCCGTCCTGACGCGGTTGGATTCCTCCGCCACCAGCAGCTTGACCTCCAGCTGCTCCCCCTTCACAATCTCCCGGGCGATGCTCCGCAGGAGCAGGTACATGATGAACACGAAGACGCTGCCGCCGAAGAGAATGCCCGCCATGATGAGGTCCGGCGAGCCGAAGAACCCCACCGTCAGATAGCCCAGCAGGAACAGCACCAGCAGCGCGATGGGGATGTACAGGATGCTGTTGTTCTTCCCGTCCCATGCCTTCAAATTCCGGATGTAGCGGGCAAAGCGTACAAAGCCGACAATGTTGCATACCATGAGCGCGCTGCCCAGATAGATCAGTGCGTAGATGGCCCAGCGGAACATATTCCGTCCTCCCAGTCTTTATTCCACTATACATTATATACCTTTTTCAATTGTTGGCAACAAGAAATCGAAAACCGCCCGAATGTAGCCGGAGGCAGGGGGCGGCGGAAAAATTTGGCTCCCGGCTGAAAAAACATATCTTTTTCCCGCGAAAGGTGCTATACTGGCAAGCAGCAGATAAAAAACACACGGAAGGAGAAAACAGCATGAAAGATTTCAAGGGAAAAATCGTATTCATCTCCGGCGGCGCCTCCGGCGCCGGTCTCGGCCAGGCCAAGGTCTTTGGCCGGGAGGGCATGAAGGTCGCCATCGGCGATGTCCGTGAGGACGCGCTGGAGAACGCGAAGAAGGAGCTCGTCGCCTTCGGCATCCCGGAGAAGGACATCCTCGCCATCAAGGTGGACCTCACCGACCGCAAGGACTACACCGCCTGCGCCGATAAGATTGAGGAAGTCTTCGGCGGCCCCCCGCACCTCCTCATCCAGACCGCCGGCGTCAACTCCTTCGGCCCCGTGGAGGCCTCCACCTTTGACGACTATGACTGGGTCATGGGCGTGGACCTGCACCACGTAATCAACGGCCTCGTCATCTTCGTGCCCCGGATGATCAAGGCCTATGCCCACAAGACGGAGTTCTGGGTGGCGGCCACCTCCTCCGGCGGCGCCTGGATGATCAGCTCCACCTGCGCCCCCTACGACGCGGCAAAGGCCGCCGTCAACAGCCTGATGTATGCCTACAACGAGGCCCTGGAGCCCTACGGCGGCGGCGCCACCGTGCTCTGCCCGGCGAACATCAACTCCAACATCGGCAACGCCGAGAAGTTCCGCCCCGCCAACCTGAAGAACACCGGCTACCATGTCTCCGAGGGCACCATGGCCACCCTGCGCAGCATCCACGCCACCGGCATCGACCCCGTGGAGCTGGGCGAGATTCTCAAGGAAGGCATCGAGAAGGGCCGCGTCATCGTCCTGCCCGACCACAACCCCGAGAACTGGCCCAATCAGCTGCGCGGCTACAGCATGCAGGAAGAGGCCCTCTGCCTCACCGCCGAGGAGCGCCGGGCCGCCGCTGCCAAGCAGGCCGAGGAGATGCGCAAGCGCTTCGAGGAGATGGCCAAGCAGAACGGGGGCAAGGATGCGCCGCCTCCTCCCATGTGGGGCACCCCCGAGGGCGGCGAGATTTTCGGCAAGGCCCGGGAGGATTTGGACTGGATCGACCCCAGCAAGAGATTCTGATTCTGTATGCGGCAGCGCCGCCGGATTTTCTCCGGCGGCGCTCCTTTCGGGAAAGGGGAGGACGGAAATGCCCGGAAAAGAAGAGAAGGCCCCGGGGAAGGGCACGGTGATTCTCCGAAAGACCGGGCCGGAGGTCTGCGGCGGCACGGATACCACCCTGGATTCCGACGCTCCACGGGAGATTCTCTCGGAGGAGATGACGGTTTTCGATGTATCCTCGGCCCTGCCCGTGTCCGGGCGGGAGCCGGAGAGGTTCGGGGAGCCCCTGGGCGCCGTCAGCGCCTTTGCCGCCCGGGCGGAGGGGGGCAGCTTCCTCTGCCTGGAAACCCGTCCCCGTCGCCGGGGGCGGGAGCCGGTCAGCGCCGCCTGGGCCCTGGTGCGGGAGGATGTCATGCCCGCCCTCGTCCGGCTGGTGCGGGAGGAGCGCCTGGCGGAGAAGAACGGCCGCCACTCCTTTACCCACGGCCTCCCGGAAAACTTCGGCGGTTCGGTGGACATCCGCTATGCCGGCGGGGAGCGAATCAGCTTTTCTGATAATCAGCGGCCCATCCTGTCCCGGGAGACGGGGGCGCGCATCGCCCGGCTCTTCGGGGACGCCATGGCGGGGGAAAGGGTCCCCCTCCCGGCGCTCTCGGAGCTGCGCTCCGTCCACTTTGCGGAAAAGCGGGAGGACGGCGGCTTTACGGAGGCGGCCCTGACGCTCCTTCCCGGCGGCGGGGGGACCATTCTCCGGCGGGCCCGCTACGGCGGGGAGCAGCCGGTTTATGAGAGCGAGGTCTCCCTGGGGGAGGCGGCGGTGGCGGCCATAAGGAAGGCCGCCGGGGACTGCGGCCTTTTGGCCTGGCCCCGGCTCCCCGAGGGGAGGTGCGGCCCGGGGGAGGATAAGACCCTCGCTCTCGTTTTCACGGAGGGCACGGAGCTTACCGTCCGGCGGGACCGGGCCCTGCCCGCATACCTGGCGGGCGGCTTCTTCGACCTGGAGCTGGCCCTCACCGTGAAGAACTGGGGGGATACGGAATGAAAAGCATCGCGGCTGAGCTCAGCGGCGCCTGGGAGGAGCCGGGCGTCCTGGGCACAAGAATCGAGATTGAGGGAGACAAAATCACCGTCCTGTGGCGCAGTTCCCCCGTGCTGGAGACCGCCTTCCGCCTGAAGGAGGGCCCCGGGGGGCAGGAGCTCCGGCTCAAAAAGCGGGGCCTGCGCCACCGCTCCGACGGGGCGGACTACGCCGAAATCACCGGCTTGACATACTCCGACGGGACCCTCACCCTCACCGAATGCTTTCCCATCACCGGGGAGAGCCGGACGGAGATGAAAAAGACGGAGAATTCCCGCTATGGGAATTACTCCGTCGAAAATGAGGTGCTGGGGGAGCTTCAGGGCGTCTGGAAAAGCACGGACGGCCTTTTTACCCTGGCGTTTGAGGGGGACGAAATGCGCCTCGGGGACTTTTGCACCCGAGTCTGCGTCCTCCGCTCAAGGGATTCTTACGCCCCGCCGGGCCGCTACGTCATCGCGGATTTGGATTCCTCGGTGTACGGTTGGCGGGGCTTTGACCGTTTCGATTACGAGGAGGGCAGAATCCGGGGGCGGATGATGGTCTGCGACGCCCGGCCCATGGAGGTGGAGTTTGTAAAGGAGCCTTAAACGGCCTCCCCGGCCAGCAGGGCCTCCACCTGCGCCCGCTTCTCATAGAGCACGCAGCCGCCGGGATGGTCCTCCAGGAGGACGCCCCCGCTGCGCAGGGCCGCGAAGAGGGGGGAGTCCAGCGCTCCCCGGAGGGAGACGTTTTTCACGTTCACGTCGGAATAGGGGGAGAAGGGGCAGGGCTCCGCCCCGCCGTGGGAATTGATGTGGAAAAAGCCCCGGCCCGCGGCGATGCAGCCCCCGGTGCCCTTTTCATCCCCGGGGAAGGAGAGGAAAACCGTCTCCGTGAGCTTTTCCCGCAGCCGGAGAATTTCCCGGCGGAGGGTCTCCCGCTCCGCCTCCTCCGGGGCGAGGCGGCGGCTCTCCTCCGTCACGGGGACGTATTCATTGAAGATGACCAGCCTGCAGCCCCGCTCCGCCAGCTTTTCCAGGAAGGTGTCAGAAGTGACCTCCACCAGGTTCTCCGTGGTCACGGTGAGGGAGACGCCGAAGATGAGGCCCCGCTCCCGGAGCCTGGCCATGTTCTCCGTCTGGAGGCGGTAGATGCCCTTGCCCCGGCGCCGGTCGGTGGTCTCCTGCTCCCCCTCGATGCTGAGCACGGGCAGGAGGTTGCGGCAGCGGTCAAAGAGCTCGAAGTACGCCTCGTCCATGAAGGTGCCGTTGGTGAAAATGGGGAAGAGGATGCTCTGCTTTTTCCCCGCCGCTTCTATCACGTCCCGGCGCAGCAGGGGTTCGCCCCCCGCCAGGAGGATGAAGCTGACCCCCAGCTCCTCCGCCTCGTCGAAGATGCGCAGCCACTCCTCTCCCGTGAGCTGGGCCACCGGCTCCGTGTCCGCCGTGGCGTGGCTGCATCGGGAATAGCAGCCCGCGCAGTGGAGATTGCACTGGCTGGTGATGCTGGCGATGAGGAAGGGGGGCACGTGCTCGCCCCGCTGATCCGCCTCCGCCCGCTTTTTGGCCGCGCTGCGGCTGGCTGCGGCAAAGCGCAGCATAAAGGCGCTCTCCCGGGGGTTGCGCACCGTCGCCCGAAGGGCGTCGGCCATCACCCGCTCGATGCCCTTTGCCATGTAGCTCTGAAGGTCAAATTCCGAATTGCCGTTCATGCCGTCCGTCTCCTTTTTGCCAACAGACTTTGCTTTCATAAAGGACGAGCTCAATTATATTGTACAATTGAAAAAATGTCAATCACCGGCTCCTCCAGGGAAACTGTTAAATTTTGTTTAACACCACTCAAACGGTTGCTTTCTTTTTCTTCCCCTGATATATTATAGTACCAGTAAAAATATGCGCATGCAACGGTTTACGGGGCAGCGGCGCAAATCGGAAGGAAAGGTTCCGAAGGGTCATGGTGCGAAAAAAACTGAAATCGAATAGCGGCATGTCCCTCCTCATGGCACTGCTGCTCTTTCTTGTCTGCGCCGTGGTGGGCGCCGTGGTGCTGACGGCGGCCACCGCCGCCGCCGGGCGGGCCGGCGAGCTGGCGGAGATGGACCGGCGGTATTACAGCGTCTCCTCCGCCGCCGAGCTGCTGGCAAGGGAGCTCAGCGGCAAGAGCGTGACCGTTGTGCGTACGAAGACCGACACCGTCACGGAGACGACGACCTCCACTCTGGACAGCAGCGGCAATCTGACGGGCAGCCCGACGGTGAATACCGAATCGACAACAGGCTATACATATGCCGTCACCGTCAAGGACGGGGCTGGGAGCGCGATTCCCGCGGACACCGCCGTCCGCGAGCTGCTGGCGGACGTTGCCATCAAATATGTCTTTGGCAATATCGATGCCAGCGCTTACGAAAGCGACACCGGCTGGGGCCGTACTCCCGGCGATTTTCAGGAGGTCACGCTGCCCGGCGTCACCCTGAGTGCCAGCAATGGGGATGTGCTCCCCGTCACCCTGGCGGCGAAGGTGGGGCGGGACGGGTCCCTGAGCTTCACCGTGGCCTGCACGGAGGATGGCGATACCTTTACCATGACCCTGACCATGAAGCCCAGTGTCAGCGACGATTCCGGAAATCCCCCCGTCAACGGGCCGAACACCGAAACAACGACCGAGACGGAGAACACCGGCAGCGGCACTGAGAGAACCGAAACGAAGGTTACCACGACGACCACCACCAAGACCACCGCCATCAGCTGGACGGTGGGCACGGTGTCCACGGGAGGCTGAGAAATGGCGAAAAAGCTTCGGGCCCGGCTGCGGAGCCGGGCGGGGGAGAGCATCGGCGAGGTGCTGGCCGCCCTGCTGATCTCCTCTCTCGGCCTCGTGCTTCTGGCGGGCATGATCTCCGCCTCCGCCCGCATGCTGCAGCGCAACGAGGAGAACATGACCTCCTATATCACGGGGGGGAACACGCTGGCTGCCCAGCCCTCACAGGACAAAAACGGAAATGTCACGCTGCAATACGGTTCCGCTTCAAACACGGTGGACGTGACCTATTATGAAACGTCGGTCAACGGCAAGACCGTCATCTCCTACAAGTACAAGGCAGGTTGAGCATGAGAAGAAAGAAAAGCGCCCGGGGCGGCTTCACCCTGGCGGAGACCCTCATGGCGGTGCTGATTCTGCTGATGGTCTCCGGCGTGGTGGCGGCGGGCATCCCCGCTGCGGCAAACGCCCTGAACAAGGTGGTGGAAGCCTCCAATGCCCAGCTCCTCCTCTCCACCGCCATGACGAAGCTGCGCACCGAGCTGGGCACCGCCACGGAGGTGAGCGTGAACGGCACGACCGTCACCTACCGGACCCCCGAGGGGAGCCAGTCGGTCCTGACTGCGGAAACGAGCGGCATTTTCCTCCGGGAATATGCGGACATCGTCACGGAGGGGGACACCTACAAGCATCTTCTGGTCTCCAGCGCTGCGGCCAATGACCCTGCGGCCGTGCGGGGCCTCTATATGAGCTATACCGGCGTGGCGGAGTCCGACGGTGTCATCACCTTTACGGACCTGAACGTCTATCGCCAGAGCGACACGGCCAAGTCCTCCCCTCTGGTCTCCGCGCCGACCTATCAAATCCGGGTCATGAGCGACCTCGGCTGAACTGAGCAGGGCGGTCAAACCGCCCGAAACGGTGGTGTATTATGTTGAAACTACGAAACAAACGCGGTTTTTCCATGGCAGAGATGCTCATCGTCGTGGGCATCATCGTGGTCCTCATGGGCGTTGCCGCCGTGGGTATCATCGTCCATCTGCGGGGCTTGGCGAAGGTGGAATACGACGGCTATGCCAGGGAGATATTCGTGGCGGCCCAGAACCACCTCACCATGGCCGAGAGCCAGGGCTACCTGGGGCGGACGGAATTCGGCGGGGACGACAGCGAGGACGGCGTTTACTACTTCGTCGTCAATGTCTCCGGCGACACCCCGGAATATACTTCGGTTACTGACAATACAACGGTCCTGAACCTGATGCTTCCCACCGGCTCGGTGGATGAGACCGTGCGCCTGGGGGGAAAATACATCGTCCGCTACCACCGGGCCTCCGCCCAGGTGCTGGACGTGTTCTACTGGGAGACCTCCGGGCGCTATGCCCATACATATGATAACAATTACTCCGATTTTCTCTCGAAGCGGGGGGACAAGAACGCGCTGAAAACCTATACCGACAGCTCCGTCATCGGCTACTACGGCGGCGTGGATGCTGCGAACCTCACCTGGGGCGAAAAGCTTACCGCCCCGACCATCAGCGTTACTAATGCGGAGCGGCTCACCGTCACCGTGACGGACAACAGCAGCGACGCGGCAAAGGGGACCGCCGGCTATACCCTGCGCCTCGTCATCACCGGCAAGCAGAGCGGGGCGGTGAAAACCGTTGTGCTCACCACCCGGGGAGCAGACAGCACGACATATTCAAGCGATGGCCGCTTTTCAGGGACCGGCCCCTACACCTATATCCTGGACGATGTGACGGATGTCAGCGGCGCAAACCTCCATTTCGCGAATCTGGCGGCGGACAGCGGGACCTTTATCCCCGGGGAGGACATCACCCTGAAGGCCGTGGCCTCCAATTCCGCCGTGCTCACCAACGTGGCGGAGAGCAGCACCGCCGCCGTCAACAGCCTCTTTGGGGACGGGACGGCGGTGAACGGCGCGGACAGCACCGCCGTCGTCAGCAACGTCCGCCACCTGGAGAACCTCAGCCAGGATATCTCCAATGTGAATGATTCCGCCAGCACCGTTCAATATACCTCCGCCAGGCAGACCGTGGATTTAAGCTGGCCGGTCTTCAAGGCCGCCATGGGCGATTCAGACCTCAGCGTGACAACCGCTGATTACTACCCGGCGCTGTCCACGGGAACGGCTTCCGCGAAGGGCACCTTCATGCCTGTAAACCCCGCCGCCGGTCTCGACTATGACGGGCAGAACCACAGCATCACCCGCGTCACGGTGAGCGTCAGCGGCGCCGGTGAACACGGCGGCCTGTTCGGTTCCTTCACCGGCGGCAGCATTTCCAACCTGACCCTCGTGGACTTCAGCGTTGCGGCAGGCGGTACTGGCCTCAACGCCGGGGCCCTGGCGGGCAGCGTCAGCGGCACGACGGTTTCCAACGTGCTGGCCTATAACAGCGCCGCTTTTGACAGCGCCTCCGCCCCCACCGTCACCGGCACGGGCAGCGTCGGCGGCCTCGTGGGCAGCGCGACGAACGGCAGCACCGTCACCGGCAGCGCGGCGGCATTGGTGGTGAGCTCCTCCGGCAGCGCCGCGGGCGGCCTCATCGGCAGCGTGAGCGGCGGCAGCGTTACGAACAGCTATTCCGGCGGCCACACCGTAAACGGCGCATATTCCACCACCGCATATAATGTCACCGCCGACTCCGGCAGCGCCGGGGGCCTCCTCGGCGTCACGGACGGCGCCGCGGTCACCGGCTGCTATTCCACCTGCTCCGCCTCCGGCGGGGCGACCTCCGGCGGCCTTTTGGGCAACATGGGGGGCGGGAGCATCGCAAACAGCTATTCCGTTGGCCTCGTGGGCGGCAGCGGCAACAAGGGCGCGCTGGTCGGCTGGGTCAGCAGCGGCAAGGACGGCGGCAGCGCCGTCGAAATCAGCGGCCTCTATCTGGATATCGGCTCGTACAGCGGCAGCCCCGTCAGCGCCTGCAATCTGGCGGGCGGTCTGGCGCTGCAGCCCTTGGCCGGCGGCGAGAACCCCGTCCGGCCCATGGACTTCAACACCTCGGTCTTCAGCGACGCGACCCCCGCCACCGGGGCGGCGGTGCCCTATGACAATGCGCTCAAGGTCCCCGGCAACAGCGGCACCACAAACCCCACCTATCATTTCAAGACCGTCGCCCAGCTGACGGGCGACAGTACCCTCGGCGGCCACCTCTCCACCCACTATGGCGACTGGCCCCTGCCGGAGACGACGTTCATCAACACCCGGAGCTGACTCCATTCATCCCGCAGTATCGGAGGGCGAACCCCTATGAAGACGAAAACCATCGGAAGAAAAACCGTTTTGCTCATCTGCCTGGCGGCCATGCTGCTTCTCAGCGCGGCGGTGCTGGGCATCCTCACCCTGGCAAACAGCACCACGGTGCAGCTCACCCAGGAGCTCACCGCCTCGGATGAGCAGACCTACCGCGTCACCGTGACCTATGACACGGAATCCGGCATCCCGGAGGATGCCGTCCTTTCCGTGTCCGAGCTGCGGGAGGGGGACGAGGGCTATGCGGACTATGTCGCCCGCAGCACCCGGCTCACCGGCGGGAGCGCGCAAAAGACCCTGCTGGCCCGGGCCTTCGACATCCGGCTCCTCAGCCCCGGAACGTGGGAGGAGTATCAGCCCGACGGGACCGTGCTGGTCAACATCGAGCTGCTGGATACGGCGCTCTTCGGCGAAATCAATGTCGTCCACTTCGGTGAAACCGAGGAGCTCATGGCGGCCACCGTCAGCGGCTCCGCCGTCGAGTTTGAGACCGGCGGCTTCTCCGTCTATGTGGTCATCGCCCACGAGGGAGACGCGGCGGTGGACGTTCCCCGGGTGGAGTTCCACTTCGTGACTGCCACCGAGGATGATAACGGCACCGGCACCCGCACCTCCACCCTCTACAGCTTCCCCAACAAGGGCGGCAGCACTCAGACGAGCCAGATCCTCTCCAACCGCGGGAATGAGTATCTGGAGCAGATCGCCCTTCCCCCCAACCGGAGAGTGGGGGGCAAGACGCAGTATTTCTTTGGCTGGTACGTGGTGGACGGCGCCCTGGATTCCAACGGCAGCGTGATCTATACCGACGGCAACAAGGTCACCTATACCTGGCCCAACGACCCGGAGCAGATCAGCTTTGAAAAGCCCATCACCATCTCCGGCACCTTTGAGGTGGGCAGCACCATCACCTGGACCATCGACGGCGTTTCCGGCACGGCGAAGCTGGATGCCGAGGGCGTCGCCCATGTAGTCCTCGCCCCCGTTTATGTAGACTATCAGTTCATCAGCTTCCACCTGGGCACCAAGGACGACGCCGCCCTGAAGGACAGCATCCTGGTCCGGCGCATCGTCGTGCCCGGCAACGACGGAAAGGTCACCTCCCGCATCGGCAATGTGGAAGCTCCCAGCACCAACGCCTCCCGCTATGTCTTCGCCGGGTGGGAGACGGTTACCTCCACCGGGGAGACCAAGGTCTATTACAACACCGAGGACACGGAGGGCCAGGAAAGGAATATCCTCTGGGCCAATGGGAGCGAGACGGCCGCCGACGACGGCGACGGCTACAGCGTCGTTTTCGTGTCTGCGGATTTCAGCAGCGAGGACAAATCCGTGGACCTCTATCCCGTGTTCAACGAGGCCCGCTGGATCAATTTCAACACCGGAAAGAGCGGCAACGGCGCGTCTTATGTGGGCGCCCGGTACCGCATCACCAACGACGACAACTCGGGAACCTATTATACATCCTTCCCCCTCAGCAATCGCCTGGGCTTTGAACTCGAGGGGTGGTATGTGGATGCCGTGCTGGATGCCGACGGCAACATCACGAACCTCACCACCCCCGCGGACGTGCCCATCACCTATATCGACGGCACGGGAAATGAGCGGACCGTCACGGAGAGCCGGACGGCCCACAAGCTCGTGAACGGCGACGGCAGCCTCGCGGATACGAACTATGTAAACTCCGTCACCGTGGGGGGAACGACCTATAAGCGCTTCACCGTGGAGGACGGGAAGTTCTATGTCTACAAGGGCATGGAGGAATTGACGCTCTATGCCCGGTGGCGGGAGGTGGACGATACCACCTACAGCGTCCTGGTCTGGAAGCAGAAGGTGACGGACGACGTCTATGCCGACGACGCGGAGAAAACCTATGACTATTCTTCGGATGACTCCGCAATCGGCGTTGTCGGGCGCTCCGGCAAGACCCTGGCCCAGCTGCGCAGCGATGGCTCCCTGAACGTCTTTGAGGGAAAGAGCATCACCGGCTTCCACTGCAACACGGCGAAAACCACGATGAGCACCGCCACGGTCGCCGGTGACGGGACCACGGTCATCAACGTGTACTATGACCGAAACGTGCACACGCTGACCTTCCGGACAGGGAGCGGCAGAAACAGCAACAACAACAGCAACGTGGCGAGCGGCTATTCCTATACGCTGACAACCGGCACCACGACGCCGCAGTATGCCTTTATTGACGGGGAGGTCGTGGAGCTGACCCGCAAGGGAGACGCTGAGCCCTATACCTGGACGATTCCGGAGTATGGGTATCGGTATGTGGAAAACAACGACGGCGGATTCGTCAAGGTGGGGGATACCTATGTCCCGCTGGAGCCGGTGACGGAAACGACGACGACATACACAGCAAATTATAGGTATACGCAAGTAAACAACAACAACGGAACTCAATACGGCATAGATTCTGATGGCGAATATCAGGAATTGAGTAGATTAGACTACTTATACACGCCGTATTCCGGTACGCCGACAACTGGAACATATTACGGGTGGTATAACGGGGATTTTGTTACTCTTTACTATAATAATGGGACGTGGTATCGAACCCGCAGCTGGGGATGGGGAGGTTATTCCTACTCAAATCCATATACCGGCACATTCTATTCAAGAAGCAATCAGAACAATACATATTATATTGGGGCAAACCGCTACACCGGCACCCGCTATACCCGCACCAACGACGGTTCGACGAATGTAACGGGCAACGCCACCCTGAACCCAACGGAGCTCTACTACATTGACGGAAACGGCGGCAAGGTTCCGGTTACGGCCCACACGACGTCCACCCTCACCGGCTACACCTATGACAACAACGGCACGCCGGTCACCTATACCGATGAGCAGCGTTATTCCTATGAAAATGTGGAGATTGGCAGCACGCCTTACAACGGAGACCGCTACACCCGCAGCGGCCCGACAAACAGCGCGCACCTGGTCTATGTCATCAAGGCGCTGTACAATCAGAACATTTCAAGGCACTTCCCCATTCCAGATTCCCCGGAGGGCTGCCGCTGGATGCCGCAGAACGACTCTGTATGGTCACAGGTCCTTGCATACATCGACAATATGCCGGACCGGGACGTGTCGTTCGTGCTGGACATTTCCACCAACTCGACAAAGTATCTGCACTATTATGTCGAGGCGCTGCCCGGCGTGACGCCCACGAGGACCTATAACGGAAAGGGCTTTGTCGAGTATACGAGCATCGCCGCAAAATACGGATTCTTTACCGAGGCGGAGGACTACATCAGCATTGAGGGCTTCTCCAAGAGCAGCGACTATCCTCCCGTGGCCTACAACAACAACGGCAATTCGGTGACTGTCTGGAACAACTCAAACGCGCTCCACATCTACTGCTATTACCTCCGGGACAGCGAGACCCTCACTTATAAAGTCAATTATCCCACCATCATCGGGCTCACCTACGAGGACTCCGGCGGGGAAAGCACCGACCATGACGAGAGCATCCTTTATGAGGCCTCCCTTGCGGGCTACGACAGCGCGTTCATCCCCAACGCGCCGGACCACTATACGTTTATGGGCTGGTTTGAGAACGAGGGCTGGAAGTATAACAGCAGAACGGACGTTCCCTTCAACTTCAACACCACCATGCCCTCCGGCGATAAGGTGATCTACGCCAAGTGGCAGGCGGAGCGGTTCGCTATCAGTATCGACCCCAACGGCGGCGAGATCGACCATGTGAACCACAGCTACACCACAGCGTATTCCGGTTACTACTGGTCCGGGGACCGCTGGGGCAGCGATCCGACGGCGACCGCCGGCACGACCGCCAGCGCCTATCCCTTCGCCGTCTTCAACCGGGACGTGATCTACAAATCCGACGGTGTGACGGTGGAGCGCGCCGCCGACACCGGCTATAACCGGAGCGACGCCACCCTTGTCAACAAGTCTTACGGGGATACCGACCTCACCGAATATGAGCTGGAGTGCAATTATGTCCCCCTGAGCGACGCCGCGGCGGCGGAGTATGCGGCCTCCGGCGGCACGATCTACTACTATGTGAACTCCCAGTATGATCCGGCGGTCGATGGGTCCGGCCTGCCCTCCGACCTGCGAAACGCCATGTATATGACGGAGGCGGAGCTGCACCAGTATTATCTGTTCTACCGCGACTGGGTCCAGGGCAATATCGACGGCGGATACATCACCGGCACCACCCTTCTGGGCGAGGCGGGCTGGCGGAACCAGTACGTCTCCCCACAGAAGTACCGTGCCCCCTATGAAGGTGAGCATTATGAGTTCCTGGGCTGGTATCAGGTGTATTTCGACGACGCGGGCAACGAGACCGGCGTCAGCGCCATGCCCTATATCTTCGACACCCCGATCACGGCGCCCATCACCATCCGGGCCTACTGGCGGCTGGACGCGGGCTATCAGCTCCTCTACAATCCGGAATACACGATGACCGACGGCACCATCATCAACGGCAAGATGTTCATGGATACCTGGATGGACCCCTCCACGACCGGCTCCAAATATACCGATGGCGCAAAGACGGAGATTCTCCAGCAGCCCACTGGGCTGACGGCCAACGGCAACCCAACGGAGGACTACATCTTCCGCGGCTGGCAGCTGGTCAGCCCGGATGGGACGCCCCTGGAGGACGGCGTGTACTATGACCCCGGCGATGCCTTCACCGTTGCCGCTGCCTATGCCGACAAGAACGGATTTATCCACATCCGGGCGGTCTATGAGGAGAAGGACCAGTCCTACCGTCGGCCGGAGGTCGCCACCAGGCTGACGGTGGACGCCAACAAGGGGTATTATCCCCAGGCCTTTATCGACGAGGAGCAGGCGCTTCCCGCCTGGCCCTACGCGGGCACCACCGCGAAGGACACGGCTAACGACCTCATCAGCTTCACCTCCTTCCAGTCCAATGCCAGCGTGCACCTCAGCCGTTACGCCACCACCGGCGGAACCGACCGATACAACTATTTCGGCTATCAGGACGGCTTCTGGCTCATCGGCTTTGACTCCGAGCCGAACCCCCTGGTCAACAACTACACCGCGGAATACCCCGCGGATTCCTTCGTCAGCCTGCCCCGCAAGGGGGAGAAGACCATCTATGCCGTCTGGGAGCCCATGGTCTATCTGAACATTGTCAACAGCACCGAAAACACTGCCGACGGCATCGCCGGGGGCCCTGTGACCATTGAGCTGACGGAGACCAACGGGGACGATGCCCTCTATGTGGTCAACATGAAGAACGGCGCTTACGAGCGTATCCCCATCGCGGACGTGGGCGACATCACCGTCCCCCTGGGGGAGACCCTCCGGTTGGCCGTGCCCTACGGCAAGGACAAGGACATCACCATCACCCTCCATAACAGCCTGGGCGTCGGCGTCCTCATGAACGTGGCCAGCGCCCTGGACAGCACGGTTCACCAGGCGACCTCTGTGAAAAACGGCAAGTCCGTCTCCATCGACGAGACGCTGGTGCAGCACCCCACAGGCATCACGGTCACCCTGACCACCGAAAAGGCGGACCGGACGATCATCTACGTCGACAACGACAATGGGGACGGCACCGGCGGCGCCACCGAGGAATTCTACTATTCCGCCAGCGCCACGAGCTCCGACCCCATGCCCCGCCGCGGCCGCGTCGGGCTGGAGTTCCTGGGCTGGGCCCATTCCTACACCGCCACGACCCAGGATTACAGCATGGATGAGGTCATCACCGACCTGGATACCCTCTTCGCGACCTATGACACGGACGGCGACTCGGTCATCACCCTCTACGGCGTCTGGAAGAGCGACGCGGAGCGTGGGCTCCTGAAGGTGTATAAGCAGGTTCCGGCGCCGGGCAACCAGAGCGCCGCCAATACCTTTGAGTTCAGCCTGACCCTCTCCGGCCAGGCGAAGAAGGGGAGCGGCTATTCCCAGGAGACCATCAGCGGCTCCGTGTCCTTCACACTGGCCCACAACCAGTACATGCACATCCGTGAGGAGCAATTCCCCCTGGGAGATCAGGGGCGGCTGCGCATCCGCGTGACGCTCCAGAAATACGACATCGGGGACAACGGCCTGGAGACGGCCAGCGGAGATCCCGTGATCATTACCTGGAGCTCCGCGAACGACGGGACATATGCCACCCTGAACCCCAAGATCACCATCGAGGAGACCGGGGCCACCAGCACCGTCGTTCCGCTGGACTGGTATAACACCACTTCTCAGCTGCTGCCCGGCGCGCTTCAGCCCGACGGCACGGTCACGCTGGTCACGGACGGCGCGCGAACCATCACCTGGGATAACCCCATCAATTGCGGCGGCTCCGTGGTCGTGGAAAACGCCCGGAAAACGGCGAATGTCTTTGTGCAAAAGACCGTGGTGGACAGCAAAGATCTCAGCTCCAAACCCTTTGACTACACGGCCGCCGTGGAGGTCCCCTGGGGGGAGAGCTACACCCTCTCTCCCACCTCCTTCTCCGTGAACAGCGGGACCGCGGGCCACACCATCACCGGCGTACCCATCGGGTCCACGGTCCGCATCACCGAGGCGGAGAACACCGCTTATACCACCACCGCCTCTGCCTCCGTCGCCGCGGGGACGACCTCCGCCTATGACAGCGGCAGCCGTCAGATGACGGTCTTCGGCCTCAGCGGGGATGCCACGGTGACCTTCACCAACACGAGAATCTACTATCCGGTGCGGATTGTCCTGGTGGGCACCGCCGACGGCGGCACTACGAGCTTCACCGGCGTGGAGAGCCGCCATACCCTCAAAAATGAGACGGCGAACAGTATGCTGGTCAATAACCAATATACGTCGCCGGGGAATAACGTAATCTATAACGGCGACTTCTCCGTCGGGACCTACACCCTGACCCAGACCTGGCTCCAGGGCGGCTATCTCGGCCTGAGCAGCCCCGTCACCCTGATTGCCGGCGCCGATGACCTCGCCTCCAACGACACCACCGGTCATGTGGTGATTACCGGCGACACGACCAGCGGCTTCACCGTCACGGTCTACGTCCAGCAGACCGTGGATATGGAAATCGCCAAGGTGCTCATCGACCCGCTGATCCCCGGCGTCAGGACCTTCTACTTTGCCGTGTCCTACAGCGACACCCTCAATGGGGTCACGACGCCGGTGAGCTATTCCGCCGCCACCGCCATCGACATTGTGAGCGGCACCGCCGAGAAGTTTACCGTCCCCGTGGGCGCGGCGAATCTGACCATCGCGGAGGAGACGGGCCGCGCCGTCAGCACCGGCAGCAGCACCACCATTGCGCAGACCTATGAGACCTCCTATGCGATCACCAACGGAGGCACGGAGACCGTGCCCCTGACATCCGGAGAAAGCTACACCTACGGCACGGTCGCGGCGGCGAACGGCGGGGACAGGATCACCTTCACCAACAACGCCAAGACCGTGGAGATTACGGTGAAGAAGCTTGTGGCGACGGATGATAAAACCGGCGACTTCACCTTCACCGCGACCCTCAAAAACGGCGCGACGGCGATCGCCGACTACCCGATTTACGGCCTCGCCTCCCCGGAGCTGACGGATGCCGGCGGGCAGATCTCCTTTACGCTCGCTGACGGCGCCACCAACGTGCTGACCATTCCCGTGGGCGCCCTCCTGACCGTTCAGGAGACCGGCGTCAGCAACACGACGGACCCGGCCACGCTGGCGGACTACGGGGTGACGGCGGCTTCCGCCTATACCGTGTCCGGCGCAGCCTACGACAGCGCCGCCACCACCTCCTGGGATGAGGAGAGCCGCCTCTACACCGTCAAGAAAGCCCCCGCCGTTGACCTGACCGTCACCTTCAATAACGGCCCCGCCGGGGTGGATGTGAAGTTCCTCAAGGTTGACAGCTACGGCGACCCCCTCTCCGGCGCGGAATTCCGCCTGTACACGGATTCCGCCTGCAACAGCCCCCTGACGGCCTCCGGCGCTGCGCTGAGGGCCGCCTCCGATGGCAGCGGCGTCGTCCACTTTGAAAAGGTGCCCAACGGCGTGTGGTACATGAAGGAGACGGTGGTCCCCGCCGGCTATGTGAACGGAAAGACCTATGTCCTGGCGGTGGGGAACAAGGCCCTTGCCAAGGATGGTTTGAGCACCGATCAGGCGACCGTCCTCGCGGACATCACAGCGGGAACGGGCAGCGACATCAGCGCCCAGACCGCGCAGTACAAAACGACCTACGGCGACGACTATGACAAATATGCCATCTTCCTTGTGAAGGACGGCAAGGCCGTGGCAGTGCCCGACATCGCGGCCTACGGCATCGTGAACACCCCCACCGCGGAGCGCAAGGCCATCCTCAAGAAGATTGAAAACAGCAATAATGCTCCCCTCTCCGGCGCGGTGTTCGACATCCTGGCCTTTGACCGCACGGTCATTCCCACGGGGTCGGGCTGCACTTCCGCCGCCGACGGCGTTTTCTGGGTGGGCACTCTGCCCTACGGCCTCTACTATGTCCATGAGACAACGGTGCCCAGCGGGATGAACCAGGGCAGCGGTTACGGCTGGTGGTATACCGTCCGGGTGGACGATTCCGGCGTGACCTTCCGAGGGATGACAAACGAAGAAAATCCGGTAATACCCAGCACCCCTTAAACCCAATCATCACCCCGGGCGGGGAGGGCAGAATGCCCTCCCCGCCCTCGCTTTGCGCTATCCCCCCTTGCGCCCCCTGGGCCGCGCATGTTAAGATTATCCCGTGAATTTTTGTGCCGGAAAGGAATCGGAAGGATGAAATACAGAAGACTGGGCAAGACGGAGCTCTCCGTCAGCGAAATCGGCCTGGGGGCCGAGTGGCTGGAGCGTCACGATGAAGCGGAGTGCCGGGCCGTCATCCGCCGGGCGGAGGAGCTGGGCATCAACATTCTGGACTGCTGGATGTCCGAGCCCAGGGTGCGCACAAACATCGGAAAGGCCATCGCGGGCCGCCGGGAAAAGTGGGTCATCCAGGGGCACATCGGCTCCACCTGGCAGGGCGGGCAGTATGTCCGCACCCGGGACACAGAGCAGTGCCGCCTTGCCTTTGAGGACCTGCTGAACCGCCTGGGCACGGACTATGTCGATTTGGGCATGATTCACTTCGTGGATGAGGTGAGCGACTGGGAAAAGGCCATGTCCGGCCCCTACCTGGACTATGTGAAGGAGCTGAAAAGCCAGGGGAAGATCCGCCACATCGGCCTCTCCACCCACAACCCGGAGATTGGCAAACGGGCGGCGGAGAGCGGCTTTATTGAGATGATTCTCTTCAGCGTCAATCCCGCCTTTGACCTCATGCCGCCCACGGAGAACATCGACGATTATTTCGGCGACTATGCCGACGAGTCCCTGGGGGGCATCGACCCCGTGCGGGGGGAGATGTACCGCCTCTGTGAGCAGCGGGACGTGGGCATCACCTGCATGAAGCCCTATGCCGGGGGCCGTCTCTTCGATGAAAGCCGCTCCCCCTTCGGGGTGGCCCTCACCCCGGTGCAGTGCATCCACTACTGCCTCACCCGCCCCGCCGTGGCGGCGGTGATGTGCGGCTATGATGACCCGGAGCAGGTGGAGGCCGCCGTGGCCTATGAGACCGCGACGGAGGAGGAGCGGGACTATGCCGGCGTCCTGGCCGGGGCGCCGAAGCACAGCTTCGGCGCGGAGTGCACCTACTGCGGCCACTGCCGCCCCTGCCCGGTGGATATCGACATCGCCATGGTGAACAAGCTCTATGATCTGGCGGTCATGCAGCCGGAGGTGCCCGCCTCCCTGCGGGCGCATTATCGGGCCCTGGAGCACCGGGCGGAGGACTGCCTGGGCTGCCGCGCCTGCGAGAGCCGCTGCCCCTTCGGCGTCCCCGTGGCGGAGCGGATGGAGAAGACCGCCCGACTCTTTAACGTCGGATAATCCAACGTCGGAAAAACCAACACTGGATTATCCAGCACTGGATTATCCAGCACTGGAAAACCCGACACTATAAAATATCTATCTAAAAAGAAATAAAGAAAAAAAGAATAATCTACAAAGAATCCATCTATCCATCCGGCGGATGGGATGGGTGGGTGAGAGCACAGAGGATTCTTTTTTTTCAAAGCACCGAAACAGGCAGTTTTTTCCTCTGACGGGTTGCCCTCCCGTCTCCGGTGGTGTATAATTCTTCGGCGAAAGAAAAGGGGAGCGCCCCGGCGCCGCCCAAACAGAAGAAAAGGATGGAAAGAAGCATGAAAAAGAGATGGCTGTCCCTGTTCCTCGCTGCCATGATGCTCTTCAGCCTCAGCGTCACCGCGCTGGCGGCGGAAACACGGGAGACGGATTTCTTCACCGACCAGTACCACAGCGACACCGATTTTGCCGATATGGTCTTTGAGCCCATCGACGTGGAGGGCATCCTCGCCGCCATGGACGAGGTGGCCGCCCTGGCGGCGGATGAGGCCAACATCGACGCTGTGCGCCAGGGCTTCCTGGATGCCTGCGACCTCAATTCCCACGCCGAGGCCATGTATACCCTGTCCATGATTCAGTATGATCTCAATGTCTTCGACCCCGAGCTGCAGGCCGCCTATGCCCAGGCGGAGTCGGATGCCTATGTGGTCTGGGATGCCCTGCTGGGCCTGGCCCGGGACATCCTCAATTCCCCCTGCGCCTCCGCCCTGGACGATATCGTCAGCGACATCGACCGGGAGGACCTCATCGATTATGAGAACATGACCGAAGAGGAATTCGCCATGCAGGAGGAGCTCACCGCTCTGGAGGACGAATACTGGACCCTCGCCGCCGAGGAGTATGTCGCCGTGGTGGACGGCGTGGAGTGGACCGACGCCGCCAATGAGGAGGCCTACGCCGCCGGCGAAATCGACTATGACACGTATATCCAGATTGGCCGCGCCGTGGCCGAGGCCAAGGCGGAGGTGCTGGGCGAGCTCTACCTCCGGGTCATCGACGCCAACAAGCGCCGGGCCGCCATGGACGACTATGAGGACGCCGCCGACTACGCCTACGAGAACGTTTATTCCCGGGACTACACCCCCCTGGAGATTCAGGAATTCCACGCCGCCGTGAAGGAATACCTGGTGCCCGTCTATGCCGAGCTGGACGCGATCTTCTATGAGCTCGTGTACCAGGACGCCAACTATGAAACCTACTTCAGCGAGTACGCCGGGGACACCGCCCTGGATATTATCGAGCCCTATATCGCCGCCCTCTCCAGCGAGATGTACGAGGCCTTCACCTATATGCGCTCTCACGGCCTCTATGACAGCGCCCCCAGCGCCACCAAGGCCGACCAGGGCTACACCACCAACATCTCCGAGTACAACGCCCCCTTCTTCTTCGACAGCCCCTACGGCTATCTGGGGGATCTCAGCACCGCCATCCACGAGTTCGGCCACTACAACAACGCCTACTGGACCGATGGGAGCTGGTATAACGGCAGCAAATCCATCGACATCTGCGAGGTCCACTCCCAGTCCCTGGAGCTGCTCTTCACCCAGTTCTACCCCGAGATCTTCGGGGAGGGCGTGGGGGACTTCGTCTCCGTCATGATTGTGGACAACATCCTCAGCGCCATCATCCAGGGCTGCCTGCATGACGAGCTGCAGCAGTATGCCTATGAGACCGAGAACGTGACCGTTCAGCAGATTAACGAGAAGTACTGCCAGCTCTGCAAGGAGTACGGCGTCATCGAGCCGGATGACGAGCGTACCGCCATGTTCGGCTGGGTGGATGTTCACCACACCTTCAACAGCCCCTTCTACTACATCAGCTATGCCGTTTCCGCCGCCGGGGCCTTCGAGTTCTGGCTGGAGGCCCAGGAGGACTACTTCGCGGGCGTGGACGACTATCTCCGCTTTACCGCCCAGAAGATGGACGAGTACGGCTTCCAGGAGGGCTTCGAGGCCCTGGGCCTGGAGTCCCCCGTCAGCGAGGAGTTCACCGCCTCCCTCGCCCAGGAGCTGCTGGCCTGGATGGAAGGCATTGTAATCGAAGAGGGCCCCACCGCCGCGGATTTGTTCACGGATATCAACGGTGACGAGGACTGGTTTGAGGCCGTGGACGCCATCGTCTACTACGGCATCATGGACGGCGTGGAGGAAGGCGTCTTCGCCCCCGAGGAGAACATGACCCGCGCCCAGGCCGCCACCGTGCTGAGCCGCCTCCTCAGCATCTATTACGGCGAACTCACCCCCGAAGGCTCCGGCTACTTTGCCGACGTGGAGGATGGGCACTGGTACACCGATTATGTGAATGTCGCCTATGAGCTGGGCCTGGTGGAGGGCTATGAGGATGGGCTGTACCACCCCGAGCGCACCATGTCCCGCCAGGATTTCGCCACCATCATCTACCGCATCGAGAAGGAAGTCTTCGCCGGCGGCTTCGAGGGCCTGTGGATGTTTGACATGGGCGCGGCCGACGTGGAGGATATCCGCGACTACGCCAATGAGGCCATGCACTGGGCCTATATGTACGAGCTGGTCTTCCTGGATGAGAACATGAACATCCGTCCTGCCGACGACCTGACCCGTGCCGAGATGGCCCAGATGCTCTACGGCTTCATGATGGCCCCCTGACGTCCTTATTCGGCGGACATTCAAAACGCAAACGCTTCGCTGGTTTGCGTTTTGAGAAGGGGATGCGCTGCGTTTCGCGCACTCGCTGACGCTCGCACGCTTACTTCGCGAGATGTATTTTTCGCGAGGCGCATGTCTCGTCGGAGCACGGGCGAATGGCGAGCATCCGTCCTGCGGACAAATGCCCGCATGATTCCCCCGGCTCCTCCTCTCCAAACCGAAAGCTTGACTTTCGGTTTGGTAAGGACGTTTCGCCGGAATCTTCAAGCGGCGAATGTGTGAGCCGCGCCGTATTCCGGTGAATAAGGACGCCGCGTCTGCGGACGCGAACTCTGCGAGGCTGTTTTCATAGTGGAAGGGCTCCCGTCTCCAGAAGGAGGCGGGAGCCTTTTTGCGCTTTGAATCTATTTTTCCGGGAGCCTCGCCAGCAGGGAAGCGCCGTTTTTCTTCAGCCAGGCCCGGCGCTCCCGCCAGTCGGGAATGACGCCTTCCACCAGCGCCCAGAAGCGGGGGGAGTGGTTCATCTCCCGCCGGTGGGCCAGCTCGTGGGCCACCACATATTCCTGCACCTCCGCCGGGGCCAGGAGCAGCAGGGCATTGAAATTCAGGTTGCCCTGATTTGAGCAGCTCCCCCAGCGGGTGCGCTGGGTGCGGACGGTGACGCGCCCGAAGGAGACCCCCAGCTTCGGGGCCAGCTCCTCTGCCCGGGAGAGGAGCAGCGGCCTTGCCTCCGCCTTCAGGGCTTCCAGCTCCGGGTGGGTGAGCTTCGGCACCGCCTCTCGCTGCCCCAGGGCCGCCAGGTGCTTTTCCAGCCAGCCCTGCCGGGATTCCACAAAGGCGCGGATGTGCCCCTCGCTCATGCGCTTCGGCGCCCTCACCAGCACCTCCCCCGCAGGGGTGATCTCCAGGGCCAGGGTGCGCCGCGCCGAGCGGAGGATGCGATAGTCGGGGCTCAATGAGCGATCAGCCGCTGTGCCCGCTGCTGCCGGGACAGCACCACCGGCGAGAGACCGAATTGCTCCTGAATCTGCTGGCAGTAGTTCACAAGCTGGCTCTCCTCCCCAAAGAGGAGGTCCATGCTCAGCTCATAGCTGCGCTCCTCCCGCCCGCCGGCCATGAGCACGCCGCTGTCGAAGGACATGAGGATGCGGGTGCGGTCCGGCAGGTAGAGGGTGGTGGCGGTGCTGCTGTGGGCAATCTCAAAGTGCTTCACCAGGGTCTGTCCCTCCGCCATGGCGATGAACTCCGGCGGCGCGCCCCGCTCCCGGAGGGCGGCGGTGATGCCCTCCATGCCGTCATAGGGGGCAGTCCAGGTCTCCCCGTGGAAGAGACCGGGCAGCTCCTCCGGCACCAGGGTGCCCCGGGCCAGGTGGATGATGGGGAAGGTGAGTTCCTTCGCCAAATCCAGGGAGTAGCCGGCGGCGGTGAAGCGCCAGTCGCCGGTGTCGTAAAACTCCGTGCGGTGTTTGGAACGGTCATAGTCGTCCTTGATATAGCGGAGGATCAGGTCGTCGGTGAGGAGCCGGTCCAGGTACTCCTCCGAGGGGAGGGAGTACTGGATGCGGATGGAAGAGGGCATGGCGTTACCTCCTTCGCGGTTTTTGTTCTCTTGCCTCTATACTATGACAAATCCCCGCCGGATTCAAGCCGGATTTTTATTTTGGTGTGGTGACAAGAGGGACGAGAATACAACGGGCGGCTTTTCTGCTTATGTGAGATGCTGCAAGGGGATAGTTTCGCTCGCAGCGGCTCGCGACCTTCTTTCTCAGCGATGAGAAAGAAGGCAAAGAATCGCCCGGGAACCTTCCGAATGGTTCCCGGGGCCCTCCTTACGGCCAAGGGAAACCCTGGGTTTCCCTTTGGAATCCTTTCCGCTCTCTGCCTGCAATCGGCAGCTACAGCGCCGCTAAGCTTTCTGCCAGAAAACAAAGGGGCTTCTGCGCGCAGCCCGCCCCCGCCGCCCCGTTCCCATTCTTTTTCTCACCTCCGACACGCCCCGACAGCATTCCCGCCGCCCCTGTCCTAGACTATGGAAAGGAGGCGATGCAGCGTGAAAAAGACGGAAGTATGGCCGGCGCGGGGGAGGCTCCTCCGCCGGGCGCGGGAGAAGCTGGAGGGGATGAACGACAGCCTGCGGGCCGTTCTGGAGGCCGTGGGCCGCTTTCTCTTCGGCTTTCTCCTGGGGCGGGTGTCCCTGCCCGGGGGCATCGCGCCCCTGGGAGGCGCATTCGTGGCCGCCTGCGGGGACGGGGGTCACGGCGCGGCGGCCGCCGCCGGGGTGATGCTGGGCTCCGCCGCGGGCTACGGCCTCGCCGGGGGGCTGCGGGGGGCGGCCTCGGCGCTGCTCATCTATTCCGCCCTCTTTCTCCTCCGGGAGTGGAAGCTCACCGCCCGGCCCTTCTTCGCCCCTCTCACCGCCGCCTTTATGACCGGCCTCATCGGGGCGGTCTACCTCCGCTACGAGGGGGCCGGGGGACCGGGGCTCATCCTCTGGGCTGCCGAGTGGCTGCTGGCGGGGGGCCTCTGCCTCCTGTTCCGGGCGGGGATGAAGCGGGAGGGGGGCAGCGCCCTGGGGGCCGTGCTCCTGGCCATGGCCCTGTGCATGGCCCTGGGGGATTTGAAGATCGCCGGGGTCATCTCCATCGGGCGCACGGCGGCTGCCTGCGCCGTCCTCACCGCCGCCTGGCTGGGCCGGGCTTCGGCGGGGGCCCTTGCGGGGCTGCTCCTGGGCATCGCCCTGGACCTCGCCGGGGGCACTCCCGGCGTCTGCACCCTGGCCCTGGGCTGCGCCGGGGCCCTGGGCGGGGCCGCCTCGGGCCGCAGCCGCCTGCTCTGCGCCCTGGGCTGCATCCTGGGGAACGCGGCCGCCGCCTTCTGGGGGGCGGGGAGCGAAGTGCGCACCGGGCTGCTGTATGAGTTCTTCATCGCCTCCGTCCTCTTTCTCCTGCCCACGGAGAGCTTCTTTGAAAATCTCCGGCGGCGGCAGGAGCCCCAGGGCCCCGGGGGCCTGCTCCACTATGTCCAGGGGCGGGTCGCCCTGGCGGCCCGGGCCATGGAGGAGCTGGGGACCCTGCTGCGGGACACCCCGGAGGAGGGGCGGGGGGAGGACCCCTTCGGCGTTTTCGACGTGGCCGCCCAGGAGGTCTGCCGCCCCTGTCCCCGGCGGGAGACCTGCTGGGGGCGGGAGTATGAGACCACCCGGGGCGCTCTGTTGGAGGCCCGGGAGAGTATCCGACAGAGGGGGAGTGCCCGGCCGGAGGACCTTCCCCTCTGGTTCCGGGACGCCTGCCTGAACGTCCGGGACCTCACCGATGCCGTGAGCCGGGAGTGGAAGGCGGCGGCCCTGCGGCGGCAGATGCGCGCCCGCCTGCGGGAGGACCGGGACCTGCTGGACCGGCAGTATGCGGATTTCGCCGCCGTCCTCCGGGATTTGGCGGCACACAGCGCCGCGAGGGAGGAGACCGCCCTCACCGCCCGCCTGCGCCTCTTCCTCCGGGACTATGCCCCCGGCGTTGCCCCCAGCGCCTTTCGGGACGTGGGGGGGCGGCTCCATGTGGAGCTGGCCGGGCCGGGAAAGGGGGCGCTCCTGCGAAAGGAGGGCTGGCTGGATTCCCTGTCCCAGGCCGCCGGGACGGAGCTCCTCTGTCCGGACGAGGGGGGGAAACGTCTGAAGCTCTACGAGCGGGAGCCCCTGGAGGCGGAGGTGGGGGTGGCCGCCTGCTGCAAGGGGGGCAAGGCCCCCTCCGGGGATGTGGCCCGCTCCTTCAAGACCGCCGAGGGCGTCCTCTACATCGTGGTGGCCGACGGCATGGGCTCCGGCCCCGAGGCCGCCGCCGAGAGCGCCGGGGCCGCCGATTTGGCGGAGATGCTGCTGCGCGCGGGCATCGAGCCGGAGACGGCCCTGCGCACCCTGAACACCGCCCTCATTCTCCGGGGGGAGAAGCGCCTCAGCGCCCTGTGCTTCGACCTCATGAGCGTCAACCTCTTCACCGGGGAGGCCTGCGTCTACAAATACGGGGCAGCCCCCTCCTATGTCCGCAGCGGGCGGGAGGTGCGCGCCCTCAAGGGGGAGACCGCCGCCGCCGGCACCGAGGATGTGGGGCCGGACTGCACCCGCCTCTACCTGGAGTCCGGCTCCGCGGCGGTCATCCTCAGCGACGGGGCGGCCCGGGCGGAGAACGTGGCGGAGCGTCTGCGCACCTGCGTCCCGGAGGGCCTCCAGGCCCTGGCCTCCGCCATCCTCTCCGAGGCCGCCGCCCAGGGGGGATGGGAGGACGACATGACCGTGCTCACCCTCAGCCTCCGAAAGCGGGAGGAGCCGGGTATAGCCTGAGGCCGGAGCGGGCATATTTTCCAATAGCGGACAAAAAAGGAGGACAGAGCATGGTAAAAGGCGTGACGCGGCAGGTGATCATGGTGGACCCCCCGGAGCGGGGGCGCTTCGAGCGGGCCATCTTCATCCTGCGGGACGGGGATTTCGAGCATCCGGAGGACCTGCTGGCCGAGGCCCAGACCCTGGCGGAGAAGGGGATGGGCGGCCCCGGCCTCCCCCGGCGGAGCCTCCATCCCCTGGTGTGGCTGCTGGTGGGGGCGGCGGGCATGGGCGTCCTCTGGCTGCTGGTGTCCCTGCTCTGAAAAGGGGCCGGAAGTATGAAAACCGTACTTTTTCCTTGACAAAGCCTGCTTTCTCAGGTATTTTAGCAATAGATAGTCAAACTATCTATCTATTGCTGAGGAGGGACACAGCATGGCGGAGGAAAAGAGAAGCAGGCTCATCGTCAACGTATTCTGTCTCAACAATGCCCTGGTGAAGCAGAAAAACCGGCGGATGGCGGCCTATAACCTTACCTCCATCCAGGCGGACGTCCTCATGTACGTGGTGGGCCACTACAAGACCCAGGAGGTCAACCAGCTGGACATCCAGTCGGTTTTCAAGCTGACGAACCCCACCGTCTCCGGCATCGTGGACCGGCTGGAGGAGAAGGAATTCATCAAGCGGGTCCGCAGCGAGCGGGATGCCCGCTACCGCAGCCTCGTGCCCCTGCCCAAGGGGGAGGAGCTGTATGAGGTGCTGCGCCACAGCGCCCGGGAGGCGGAGGAGTTTTTTGTAAAGGACATGACCCCGGAGGAGGCCGCCGAATTCGAGCGGCTGCTGAAAATCGCCACCAAGACGGTTTTGGAGGAATAAAGCAAAACGACCTGGCCCCTGCCCGCGAGCTTCGGGCAGGGGCTTTCATCTGCCTCTTGACAAAGCATAGATTATCGAGGTATATTATACCTAGATAATCTATGTATAAGCGGGAAGGGAGGGGCCGCCGTGCAGGGGAGGCAGGGGGAATATTGGCTGCGGGACGCGGTGAAATACATAAAGTTCCCGCCGGACCGGCGGCGGGTCCGGCAGGAGCTGTATGAGCACATGATCGCCCGGTATTGGGATTTTCTGGCGGAGGGATATTCCGAGCAGGAGGCGGACCGGCTCTCCTGCGAGGCCATGGGGGATTCGGCGGAGGTGGGAAAGGCGCTGGCGGAGGTGCACAGGCCCTTCTGGGGCTATTTTGTCCGGGCTCTGCGCATCCTCACGGCCCTCGTTCTCCTCTTCGCCGTTCTCTGCCTGGCCATGAACCGCAATTGGGATATTGGCGGTTATTCCAGCGTCTTTTCGGCGTATGACGGGCGGACGGAAAAGTGGATTTCCCAGGAGGCGGAGGCCCGGTGCGGGGACTACCGCCTCCGGCTGCGCCGGGCGGGGCTGACGGCTCCGGGCCCCGCCTATGAGGGGGACCCGGCGGTGGGGATGATGCTCACCCTGGAGCTGCGGGCCGCCACCTGGGACCCGCTGCTGGGCCCGCCGCGGTTTTATTATGGCTCCCTGACGGTAGAGGACAGCCTGGGGCAGACATATACCGCCCTCATCCACATCTCCCGGGACCTTGTCTTTTTCAGTGACACGCTGGTGCTGGTGGAGCACTTTGACCCCTCGGCGGAATGGGCGGTGCTCAGCTATGAGGCGGGCGGACGGAGCTTCCGGCTGCCCGTGAGATTGGAGGGAGGGGAGCGATGAGAAAACACCGACTGCCCCGGCCCCTTCACGCGGCCCTCTGCGTTCTTGCCATTCTGCTGACGCTGTTTTTCCTGCGCCTCCTGTGCGGGCCGCCGCCCATCGCCTTCAGCGAGTTTTCGGCCATCCGCCGGGAGGAGCGGCGGAATCTCCGCCCCCCCGGCGAGATTGTCGCCCGCTGGGGGTATCTGAACAACAGCGGCCTCGCCCTGTGGGACGGCTCGGAGGTGCAGACCTATGAGACCCATTGGAGCAACCGGACCACCTTCTACGGCGTGGAGCAAAATCCCATACCAAAGCCGCTGGTTTATTTCTATGACCGGGTCACTTTCTTTCGGGACAGCCGGGAAAACGGCTGGGGCTGCCCCGGGATGCTCACGGATGTGGTTCAGGGGGGCGAGTGGCGCCGGAGCCTCCCCCTGCTTGTAAAGAACGACGATTCGGCGGCGGTCCGGGGGAGCCTTGCCGTCACCGCCCAGGTGACGGGGGAGGACGGCGCGGCCCTCCGCTATCTCTGGCGTGCCGAAGCGGAGCGGGAAAACCCCTGGGTATTCCTCTTTTTCCTGACCCCAAGGGAGGGGGGAAACGATGCCCTGCGCGTGCTGAACGCCATTCAGAACGGGTGGCTCGGGGGAACGGCCGCGGCGGAGGCGGAAATCGTCTGGCAGGACGAAAGCGGAAACGAGCTGTACCGGCAGACCATTGAGCTAATCGAGACGGAAGGGGGCGAAGCATAATGGCGCGGGAACAGAGCCCGGGCAGCCTGGAGCTGCTCATCCTCCATCTCCTGGGGGAGCGGGACATGTACGGCTATGAGATGGTGACGGAGCTGGCCCGGCGCTCCCAGGCGGTGTTCCAGATGAAGGAGGGCACCCTTTACCCCCTCCTGCACCGGCTGGAGAAGGAGGGGGCGGTCTCCGCCTATGAGGAGAAGAAGGAGGGGCGCGTCCGCCGCTATTACCGGCTGACCCGCCGGGGCCGGGGCCGCCTCGCGGAGGAGACCCAGGCCTGGGTGCGCTTTTCCGGGGCGGTGAACGGCGTTTTGTACGCCGTGCCAGAAGCATGAAAGGAGAATTTGCCATGCACTGTGCAAACTGTAATGCCGCCCTGACGGAGGGAACGGCGGTCTGTCCCCGCTGCGGGCAGCGGGTGGAGGATCCGTTTCTGGGCTTTTCCATGGCCTGGTATAAATTCCTCATCAACTTTGCCCTGTGGGCCTCCGCGGCGGTTGGGCTAATCCGTGGAATCCGGGTCATGCGGGGCGCCGCTTACGGCGCTTACCGGGAGGACATCTTTCTTCTCTTCCCCAAATTGAAAGTGGTGAGCATCGGCGCCGGCTGCGTGGTGATGGCCGTGGCCTTCCTTGCCGTTGTCGCGGCGCAGAAGCTCCGGGCGATGAAGAAGAGCGGGCCGATGCTGCTGCTGCTTTTCTGCGGCCTGAACTTCCTTGCACCCGTGGCCCTGCTGCTGCTTGTGCCCTGGGCTACCGGGGGAACGGTGGGGCCCCTGGACGCGATGAACGGGCTTACGGCGGTGTCGCTGCTGGAAAGCCTGCTGCTTTTTGTCATCAACCTGATTTATTTCAAAAAGAGGGCCGTCCTTTTCCGCCAGGGCGGACACTGATAGAAACATACCGTCGGGGCGGCCCTTGGGCCGCCCCCGAATAATTTTCCGTATAAAATTTCAAAACCCCCTTGACAGCGTAACATAGTTATGTTACGATACGGTCAAAAGATAACACTGTTACGCAGAAAGGAGACGGTAACACTGTCGGACGAGAAATTGATTTCCAAAAAGGAGCTTCTGGAGCGCTACGGGATGTCCTATGGGGCCCTGTACCGCTGGAAGCGCAAGGGGCTCATCCCGGAGGACTGGTTCGTGCGAAAGGCGACGGCCACGGGGCAGGAGACCTTCTTCCCCGAGGCGCTCATCACGGAGCGCGTGGAGCTGATTCTCAGCGAAAAGAACGGCCTGGAGCTGGACGAGCTGGCGAAGAAGCTGCGGGGCGAGGAGAACGAGGCCTGGGTCCTCACCCTGAACACCACCTACGGGGACAAACGGTTCCAGATGGAGGACGTGAAGAAGATCGTGCTCTCCCAGGGGGCGCGGCAAGTGGACGTGACCGACACGGTCACGGAGAAGATCAAGGAGGCTTGAGCATGGATATGAAGATTTCCGGCGCCGGGGTGCTTTCCGGCGGCGAATATGACGAAGTAAGAATCAGCGGCAGCGCGAAAATCGAGGGCAGCATCCGCTGCAAGAGCTTTGCCTGCACCGGCGCGGCAAAGGGGGAGGGCGACCTCCTCTGCGAGGAGGAATTCCTCACCTCCGGGAGCACGAAGTTCACCGGCGCGGTCAGCGCAAAGACCGCCAAGCTCTCCGGGGCGATGAGCTGCGCCGCCCTCACCGTGGAGAAGGAAGCGAAGCTCGCCGGCGGCGTGGAGGTTGCCGGAAAGCTCTCCGGCGGTGAGATTGTCGCCTCCGGCGATTTGAAGACCGGGGAGGACATCGAGGCGGAGGTATTCCGCTACACCCACGGGGGCTCAGGCCCCATGAGCTTCGGGGGCAAGCTGGACTGTTCCGGCCTCCTGAACGCCGAGACGGTGGAAATCACCCTGGGCCTCAGGAAACACAGCGTGGGCTCCATCGGCGGCGGCACCGTCACCGTCAGGGACAAAAAGGAGGAAGGGCCCTTCGGCGGCTTCCCGCCCTTCGGAGTTCCCTTTGCCTCTCCCTGGGGCAAGCCCCCTCATGGCGAGCTGACGGTTCGGGAGAGCATCGAGGCGGACAAGGTGACGCTGGAAAACACGGTCTGCCCCCTGGTCTCCGGCCGGGAGGTCGTCATCGGCAAGGGCTGCAAAATCGATGTCGTCCGCTACAGCGAGAGCATCCGGGTGGAGGACGGCGCCGAGGTGGGCAAGCAGGAAAAAACCGAGTAAGTTCGATTATTCTCATTCTCATTCCCTTTCCTTTTCATTCTTAACCCCATACCAACCGAGGGCATGACCGCCTGTGCGGTCATGCCCTCGGTATCATTTAAGAAAGAGCCTCGCAGAGTTCGCGCCCGCAGGCGCGAATAAAGTCTGGGACATTTTTCGCGGGGACATGCGCCTCGCGAAAAATACTTCTCGCGGAGCGCGCGTGCGAGCGTCAGCGAGTGCGGGAAGCGAAGCGCAGCTTTCTCAAATCACAAACCAGCGAAGCGTTTGTGATTTGAAGCGTGGCGACTTTGTCGACACGCTAACCGAGGGCATGGCCGCGTTGGCGGCCATGCCCTCGGTATGCTTGCGCAGGGTTATTATGCCCGGCGCCACTTCACCCCGTCCTTTGTGTCCTCCAGGATGATGCCCCTCTCCTTCAGCTCATCCCGGATGCGGTCGGCCTCCGCCCAGTTCTTCGCCTTGCGGGCCTCGGTGCGGGCGGCCACCAGGGCGTCAATCTCCGGGTCGCTCTCCGTGTCGGGGGCGGCGTTTTTCGACTTCTCCGCCGCTGCCAGCAGCCCCAGGGACAGCACCTCGTCAAATTCCCCGATGAGAGAACGCTTGGCCTTGCCGCTGAGGTCGGACTTCAGTACGTCGTAAAGGGCGGTGATGCCCATGCTGGTGTTGAGGTCATTTCCCAGGGCGGCGTCGAAGGAGGCCCGGAGCTTTTCCTCCGTCTCCCCGCCGGTCTCCCCCTCCTCGGGCAGGGCGGCGATGCGGGCAACCAGCTTGTTATAGGCGGCCACGGCGTTGTCCAGGGCCTCCCAGGAGAACTCCAGGTTCTTGCGGTAGTGGCTCAGCAGGCAGAAGAAGCGATAGGCCAGGGGGTCATAGCCCTTCTCCTCCAGCAGGGAGAGGGTGAGGAATTCCCCCTTGGACTTGCTCATCTTGCCCCCGGCGGTGTTCAGGTGCAGCACGTGGAACCAGGTGGTACACCACTTGTGGCCAAGATACGCCTCGCTCTGGGCGATCTCGTTGGTGTGGTGGGGGAAGGCGTTGTCGATGCCGCCGCAGTGGATGTCCAGGTATTCCCCCAGGTATTTCATGCTGATGCAGCTGCACTCGATGTGCCAGCCGGGGTAGCCCACGCCCCAGGGACTGTCCCACTTGAGGGCCTGGTCCTCGAACTTGGACTTGGTGAACCAGAGGACGAAGTCGTTTTTGTTGCGCTTGTTCCCGTCCTCCTCCACGCCCTCCCGGACGCCCACCAGAAGGTCCTCCTCCTCGTGGCGGTTGAAGACGTAGTATTCCCCCAGCTTCGAGGTGTCGAAGTAGACGTTGCCCCCGGCGAGATAGGCATAGCCCTTGTCGATGAGGGCGGAGATGACCCGGATGAAGTCCTCGATGCAGCCGGTGGCGGGCTGGATGGTGTCCGGCTTGCGGATGTTCAGCTTCTCGCAGTCGGCAAAGAAGGCGTCGGTATAGAACCTGGCCACCTCCATCACCGTCTTGTGCTCCCGCCGGGCGCCCTTGAGCATCTTGTCCTCGCCGGTGTCGCCATCGGAGCTCAGGTGCCCCACGTCGGTGATGTTCATCACCCGGTCCACGGCATAGCCGCAGCGGCGCAGATATTTTTCCAGCACGTCCTCCATCATATAGGTGCGGAGGTTGCCGATGTGGGCGAAGTGGTACACCGTGGGGCCGCAGGTGTACATCTTCACCTTCCCCGGCTCCCGGGGGGTAAATTCATCCACGCTGCGGGTGAGAGAGTTATAGAGCTTCATGATGCTTCACTCCCATGAAATGTGAGATTATTATATTATATAGGTTGCGCCTTCATTTTGCAATTCCCCGCCGGGAGAAATTTCCCCCTTTTCGGGCATACTAGGGCCATGATGAAATGGATTCAGCGACTGTTTGCCCCCAGTACCCCGCCCCACCCGGAGCGGAAGCCCCGCTACCCGCAGCCCATCAGCGCCGAAAACCTGGGGGCTGCCTTTGCCGACTGCGGGGATTTCAGCCTCCGGGAGGTCCGCCTGGGAGGCGGGGAGCTGACGGCGGCCCTGTGCAGCCTGGAGGGGCTGGTGGACGGGGCGACCGTCAGCGAGGATGTGCTCCGCCCCCTCACGGACGGGGCCCGCTTCGGCGAAGCCCGGGACGTGCCCGGGGCGGTCCGGCTCCTGCGGGAGGGGCTGGCCTATTATTACAGCGTGCGGGAGCTCACCGCCATGGACGAGGCGGTCTCCCTCCTGCTGGAGGGCTGGTGCGCCGTGGTCTTCGACGGCGTGGCGGTGGCCTTCGAGACAAAGCAGCCCAAGGGCCGCAGTGTGGAGAAATCCGAGCTGGAGAAGGGGGTCAAGGGGGCCAAGGACTCCTTTAACGAGCTGTACCGGGTGAACACCGCCCTCCTGCGGCAGCGCCTGCGCACCCCGGATTTGAAGCTCCGGGAGCGGGCGGTGGGCCGCCGCAGCCATACCCGGGTGGCGGTGGTCTATATCCGGGGCCTCACGGACCCCGAGGTGGTGTCGGAGCTGGAGAAACGCCTCTCCGCCATCGACGTGGACGGCCTGCTCACCACCGGGACACTGGAGGAATTCCTCCTGCCCCGGCGCTCCCCCTTTCCCCAGCTCAGCTTCACCGAGCGGCCGGACCGCTTTGCCCAGGAGCTGCTCAGCGGCCGGGCGGGGCTGCTGGTGGACGGGCTGCCCCTGGGCATCCTCACCCAGGGGACGCTGGCGGAGCAGCTCAAGGTCACGGAGGACAAGGCCGGGCACTGGCTCACCGCCTCCCTCCTCACCCTCCTGCGCTATGCCGCCATGCTCCTCTCCCTGCTGCTCCCGGCCCTCTACGTGGCGGTCACGGTCTACCACCAGGAGATGATTCCCACCCGCCTGCTCCTCTCCATCATCCAGACCAAGCAGGATGTGCCCTTCTCCACCGCGGCGGAGACCCTGGGGATGCTCCTCGCCTTTGAGCTTCTGCAGGAGGCGGGGCTTCGCCTTCCGGAGTCCGTGGGGCAGACGGTGAGCATCATCGGGGCCCTCATCGTGGGGCAGTCGGCGGTGGAGGCGAAGGTGCTGTCGCCCATCGTGGTCATCGTGGTGGCGGTCTCCGGCATCACGGGCTACACCATGCCCGATCAGGATCTGGCCACGGCCCTGCGGCTGTGCCGCCTCGTGCTGGTGCTGCTGGGCCTCGCCCTGGGGCTGTTCGGGCTGGTGCTGGGCCTGACCCTGCTGCTCTGGTATCTCTGCTCCCTGGAATCCTTCGGCACCCCCTACCTGGCCCCCTTCTGCGACGGGGGCCTCAAGGAGGTGCTGCGGGCCCTGCTGCGCCTGCCCCTGCGCCTTATGAAGGAGCGGCCCGCGGGCCTCCACCCCCGGGATGTGAGGAACCAGCGGTGAAGCGGGCCGTCCTTTTCCTGCTCCTGCCCCTCCTGCTGCTCTCCGGCTGCGGCGACGGCAGGCTGGTCTTCGGGGAGAACCGGGAGATCGAGCAGCTGGTGCCGGTGGAGACCTTGGGGGTGGACCGGAGCGGGGAGCTCATCACCGTCATCGCCTCCTCCGCCTCCCTGGGGGACCGGCTGCTGCTGAAAACCCCCGGCGTCACCCTGGCCCGGGCCATGCGGGAGATGCAGAACTACACGGAGAAGAAGTATATCTTCTTCGGCCACACCCGCCAGCTCCTGCTGGGGGAGGCGGCGGCCCGGGAGGAGCTGACGGAGTGCCTCGCCTTCGTGGAGCGGGACGCCGCCCTCCGGCTGGATACCCGGCTCTATGTGGTGCAGGGGGGAACGGCGGAGGACGCCATGGTGCTGCCCGCCGGCGGCGGCCAGAGCGTGGGGGACCTGCTGGAATCCCTGGAGAAGGACGTCACCCTCCTGAGCGAGAGCCACGTCACCACCTGCGCCGAGGTCTCCGAGGCCCTGGCGGGGCGGGGCTGCGCCCTGGTTTCGGCGCTGGCGGCGGTGCGGACGGAAAACGTCCTCTCCGCTGAGGAGGGGGAGGCGGTCATCCTCCTCAGCACCGGCTATGCCCTGGTCACGCCGGAGGGCCTCTGCCGCTTCCTGGATTTGAACCTCTCCCGGGGGGTCAACCTGCTGACGGGGGAGGTGGGGGGCGACGTCATCGAGGCTCCGGACGGGGAGGGGCACTGGTTCGCCGCCCAGCTCACCGGGGCAGAGGCGAAGTTCCGCCCCGGCTATGAGGAGGGGGAGCTCACCGTCCTGGACATCGAGCTGAAGCTCAGCTGCACCCTCAGCGAGCTGCCCCACACCACCGACCTCAGCGACCCTTCGGTCATTTGCACCCTGGAAACCGCTATCGCCGCCCTGGAGCAGGCACGAATCACGGCGGTGCTGGATTTGTCCCAGGCCCTGGGACTGGATTTCTGCGATCTGGGTACTCGGGTGCGCCGGGCCTCCTCCCTCCGCTTCGATGCCATGGAGACCCCCTGGGAGGAGCTCTTTCCGGGGCTTGAAATCAGCTCCTCGGTGTCGGTGAACCTGGAGCGGAGCTATGACGGCACGGTCTCCACCGTGGACGTGAGGGAGGTGCGCTGATGGAGCGGGACGGCATGACCTTCCGGCAGTATCTCGCCGCCATCGGGGTGGCCCTCTTTTCCCCCATCTCCCGCCTGCTGCCCCGGGGCGTGCTGCGCATCGCGGGCTTCTCCGGCTGGCTGTCCCCCCTCGCGGCCCTGCCCTTCCTGCTGCTGGAGGTGTGCATGGTCAAGCGTCTCGTCACCGTGGAGGGGGAGACCCTGGGCCTGGGGGAGGCCCTGGAGCGGCGGCTTGGCCGGGGGCCGGGAAAGGCGGTCACCGCCCTTCTTACGCTGTGGATTGTCTTTTACGGCGGCGTTATGCTCCGGGCCGGGGGCGAGCGGCTGCTGTCCACCATCTACCCCTCGGCGCACCTGGGCTTTTTCCTCCCCGCCATCCTGGGCCTCAGCGTGGTTTTCGCCCTGGGGAAGCTCCGCACCGCCGGGCGCTGCGCCCTGGTGCTCATGCTCTTTTTCACCGTGGTCCTGGCCCTCAGCTGTGCCGTGGCCCTCCCTTCCCTCCGGTGGGATTACGTCTGGCCGCCGGATTTCAGCCGGGCGGGGGATATCGCCCTGGGGGCCCTGCCGGTCATGGATGTGCTGAGCCCCTGGGCGCTGCTTTCCTTCCTCCGGGGGCGCGTCAGCCGGGATGAAAACTGCCGGAATCGGGCCTGGCGGTGCATGCTGTTCCTTGCGGGGCTCACGGTGCTGCTCCTCCTCGCCACCATCGGGGATTTGGGCCCGGCCCTGGCCCTTCGGCAGCAGTATCCCTTCTTCGTCATGGTGAAGAACCTCCGGCTCTTCGACCTCCTGGAGCGGTTCGACGCCATGGTGGTGGGAATCTGGGTGATCACGGACTATGTGCTCCTGGGCATGCTGCTCCTCTCCTCCTCGGCGGCGCTGCAGAGCCTCAGCGGGTCCCGGCACCGGCAGGTCTGGGTCCCGCCCTGCGCCGGGGGCATGCTGCTGGCGGCGTTTCTCGTCGCCCGCAACGCCTTTTCCTTCGCCGCCTTTTCCGAGCGCATCGTACCCGGGGTGAACCTCGCTCTGGTCTTTGTCCTCCTGCCCGTTCTCTCTCTCATCCCTCCCGGAAAAAAACTTGAAAAAACTGAAAAATAGCTGTTGACAAACCGGGGAAAGGGTGCTATATTAGGCAAGCTCTCGCGTGAGGGGCGACCCCCGCAGAGCAGCCTGCACCTTGTAAATTAAACAATGCAAAGCTAAGCGAACGCACCGAGAAACGGGCGCGATGGAAACATCGCAACGTTAATAATTTGAGTGAAGCTAGATTCACTCTCAAGTGAGATTTTG